>ERZ890953.946-NODE-946-length-15502-cov-5.230012_pt1 | contig 15502 bp, 11 predicted proteins | sample MGYA00521264_ERZ890953 | MGnify/ENA primary metagenome ERZ890953 (study PRJEB32303, sample SAMEA104408629) | aquatic metagenome | biome: Brackish water; feature: Chemocline; material: water | place: Baltic Sea | collected 2014-10-26T21:54:00 | depth 200 m ...
CGCCGTCTATCCCGATGCTCACCTGATTAACATCGTCCGCGACGGGCGGGATGTGCTCATCTCACAGCGTTTCCGCAACTTCGTCGAAGAGTCGAAATTCCTGACTAAAGAAGATAAGCAAATTGTAGATGCCCTGCGTGTTGATCAAAGACCCTATACAACGGGCGAACGTTCTATTTTCACCGAGAAGTGGCTGCGTGAAAATGCCGCAGGCTGGGTCAAAAACCTGACCGAAACCGAGCGTGAAGGTCGCCGCCTACTGGGCGAGCGATATTATGAGTTCCGCTACGAGGATTTGTTGGTGGAGCCCTTTTCAGAGATGAAAAAAGTTTGGGAACGCTTCGATCTTCAGGTTACGGATTCGCTGGAAGCAAGCATCCACGCGGAGATGACTTCAAATCCCGACCAAAGCTGGCAGAAAGAGCGAAACCGGAGCATCGCGGATTTCCTCCCTAAAGGAAAAGCGGGCAATTGGCAAAACATCTTTACTGCGCGTGACCGTGACATTTTCAACGAGGTCGCGGGAGAGATGTTAGAGAAGTGGAAATATGAGATGTAATCTAAGATGTCGAGGAAAATGCTGAAATTCGAGTTGAAGGAATCGCATGATTATTTTAGTGGGTAAACTTCGCCTAAAAGAAAAAAATATTATCCCCTTTTTTTTAGGGCTGAATGCTCTGGTGGGAATGATTTTATTTATCATCTTTGTTCTGCCACGTTCTGAAGCCAATAACCAACTTGTTTTCGGTCTATCAACATCACGCGTATTGATAGCCCTCGTTTTTCTGGCACTTTTACTCGTCAATCTCGGTGCAATTCTTATCTCAGTTTTTGAATTTGGGGCTTGGCAGGAAAGATTAAAAACCAAACTCGCCAGCCTTTTTTCAAATCATAATGCCGGCATTATGATTTCCTTATATGCTGCCCTAATCCTAACTAGCACATTTTTATTGCTCTCTGTCCCGCCAATTATTCGTCCCTTATCTTTTCTTGAACCTTTTAGCGCACGACTCAGTAGTATTATTGGATGGCTCTTTTTTTCTAGCATCCTTTTCATCATCCTACTAAGAACGATTACACCAATAGAAGAAAGTAAATCTCAACTGATTGCGCGTTTGGATCAAATACTGATCCTCTTCGGATTATTTATCATTATCTTCTTCCTCTATGCTCATTTTGCTGCCCTAATAGGATGGATCGGTAAGACCAAATATTCATTTTTCGATCTGCTTGCAGAACAATTTACAAAAGGGAAACTCTACATAGAAAACCCGCCCTATACGCATGACCTGACCCTCTATAAAGGGAAATGGTACGCGCCCATGCCGCCCTTGCCTGCTATTTTGTTGATGCCTCTTGCTTATCTTGTCGGCGCGGAAAATATCAGCACAAGCTACTTGTCGATGGTTGCCAGCGCGATCAACGGCGTATTTTTATTCCTAATATTAAAAGAACTCAACACTCGAAAGTGGATATCCCTCTCTACGCGCAGTATTTTTATCCTCGTCATCTTATTTCTCTTCGGCACGCCACATCTTTGGATGGGAATCAGCGGGCGCGGCTGGTATTTTAGCCAAATTCTCACCCTCCTATTTCTCGCTCTCGCGGCTTATGCCGCCCTTCGTAAAAAATCTGCTTGGCTTGTCGGCGCACTGATCGCCATTGCCATTACCGCTCGCCCAACGGGATTAATGACATCTCCCTTCTATTTCGCAATTGCCATGCAGATAAAAAAAGAAGAAAATGGAGAAGTGACGCTAAAAGAAGCTGCTCAATGGATAGCAAAAACTCTCCCCTTTATCGGTTTAGCCATTATTGGCTTGCTCTTCTATAATTATCTTCGCTTTGAAGACTTCTTCGATTTTGGCTATGTTACCGTTAATGCCGGACCTGAAATAGTCTATAATGTCCAAACATGGGGCACATTCTCCACCCATTTCATGCCCATTAACCTGCAAGTTATGCTTTTCAAACTACCGTTTTGGAATCCTTCTGGCCGATGGCTCATCGAACCCTCGGCAACGGGCATGAGTATTTTTCTGACGACCCCCGCTCTCATTTACATCTTCCGTCGCTATTCAAAGGACTGGTGGATCATCGGTTCTTGGTCTGCTGTTTTTCTAACAGTTAGTTTGCTTAGCCTCTACCATAATACAGGCGCGCACCAATTTGGTTATAGGTATATTCTCGATTTCCTCGTCCCGTTAATGGTGTTGCTCGCTGTGGGCTTCAAGAAAAGAATACCTTGGCATTTTCAATTGCTGGTTATCGCCAGTATCGCCATTAATCTCTATGGCGCACACTGGTTTATGAATGGATAGTTTTGTGAAAAGGAATAAAGGAAAAAGGATGTCTATACTTATCAAGAACTTTCAGTTCAAGAAAAGATATCAGGTTGCTTTTTTATTGGGGATCAGTGCAATTGTGGGTATTATGCGCTTTATTGTATACCTGATACCACGCTCAAAACCTGAGAGCCAATTGATATGGGGCTTATCAGCAGCACGCTTTTTTTTAGGGATCGTTTTTTTAGGGCTTCTGTTAATTAATATCGGCGCAGTGATCTTTGCTTTGAAAGATTTTTCCCCCGCTCAAAAGAAAATCGAGAAAAAACTAAACGACATATTCGTTAACCACCATACAGTAATAATGCTGATCCTATATGGGATTTTCGCATTGATTGGAACCCTGTTTTTATTAGTGATTCCACCAATCATACGACCTTTGCGCTTTTTAGAACCCTTTTACCTTCGCCTAAATGTATTTTTTAGCTGGATTCTAATTGCTGACTTACTGCTCATCATCTCATTATATATAGTTGCCCCCAAAACACTACGAAAAAGCCAGGGCATGGCAAAACTAAACACCTTTTTTGCTTCTGTGGGGATATTTGTACTGACCTTTGTTTTATATCTTCAATTTGCTATTTTAATTGGTTGGATTAATAAAACCACTTACTCCTTTTTTGACTTATTAGCAGAGCAATTTGTAAATGGAAAACTATATCTTGAAAATCCACCCTATACGCACGATTTAACGCTGTACAAAGGGAAATGGTATGTTCCGATGCCTCCCCTCCCTGCAATTTTACTAATGCCCTTTGCTTATTTTGTCGGAGCAGCAGATATTAGCACAAGTTATCTTTCCATGTTAGCCAGTGCATTTAATGGCGTTCTCTTATTTTTAATTTTAAAAGAAATGAACATCCGCCAATGGATCAAGCTCTCCAAAACAGGGATATATACACTTGTCGTCCTCTTTCTTTTTGGCACCCCTCATTTTTGGCTCGGTATTAGCGGACGCGGTTGGTATTTTAGTCAGATTTTAACAGTACTCTTTGTAGCTCTAGCTGTCTATGCCGCACTACGCTCATGGTCGGCGTGGTGGATCGGTGTCTTTGTCGGGCTTGCGATCATGACACGTCCCACAGCCATGATGACCACGCCCTTCCTGCTTGCCATCACTATGCAGATTCGCCAGGAAAAACAGAAAAAGCTCGAATTCAAACCGATTTTCCTTTGGGTACTTAAAGCCGCCGTACCGATCACCCTCGCCATCGCCAGCTTGCTGTTTTACAATTACCTCCGCTTTGAAAATATTTTTGACTTTGGCTACGTTACCGTCAACGCAGGACCCGATATTGTCGCAAATGTCCAAAAATGGGGCACCTTTTCCACGCACTTCATCCCCATCAACCTATCGGTGATGTTTTTCAAATTACCCTTTTGGAACCCGGGCGGTCGTTGGCCCATTCTGCCATCGGCGACAGGTATGAGCATCTTTCTTACCACACCCGCTCTCATCTATCTCTTCCGCCGCTACCCCAAAGATTGGTGGGTGATCGGTGCGTGGACAAGCGTTTTTCTCAGCGCAGGTCTAATGATTCTCTACCACAACACCGGCGCACACCAATTTGGCTATCGCTATATACTTGACTTTATCATACCGCTCACAATTCTTTTGGGCATCAGCCTAAAAAAGAAAATCCCCTGGCATTTTATAGCCCTCACGTTGCTCAGTATTGCCATCAATCTCTACGGAGCAGATTGGTTTATGAATGGATAAAAACATGAAATTTTTAATCGCTGGTCTTGGTTCTATAGGTCGTCGTCATCTGAATATGTTGCGTGCATTGGGGCAGGATGACATCGTCCTTTATCGCACGCATCAATCCACATTGGATGATGATGATTTGGCAGGGATTCCCGTTAAAACAGATTTACGGGACGCTCTTGACCTGAAGCCTGATGCCGTTGTGGTGGCAAATCCTACATCCCTGCACATGGATGTTGCAATCCCTGCCGCCGAGGCAGGATGCCATATCCTGCTCGAAAAACCCATCTCAGACGATCTCTCTCGTATGGACGAATTACGCCTCGCCGCCAAAAAAAGTGGATCACGTATTTTGGTCGGGTTCCAATTCCGTTATCATCCTACATTAAATAAAGCGCGCGAACTAATTCACGATGGCACACTTGGGCAAATCTTAAGTGCCCATTCCCATTGGGGCGAGTATTTACCCAATTGGCATCCCTGGGAAGATTACCGCGAGAGCTACGCCGCTCGCGCAGATCTAGGCGGCGGTGTGATTGGGACATTGACTCATCCGATTGATTATCTGCGCTATTTATTGGGCGATGTTGAAGAGATGGTATCCCTTCAGGGGCATATTTCGCCGCTCGAACTTTCGGGCGTAGAAGATGTAGGGGAAATGGCACTCAAGTTCAAATCAGGAGCGATTGGTGCAGTCCATGTCAATTATTTTCAGCGCCCACCTGATCATCGCCTTGAAATCGTCGGTACGAAGGGAACCCTCCGCTGGAATAACGCCGATGGGATCCTACACCACTATGACATGCCCGATGAATTTGGGACGTGGAGCGCGAATCCATCTGCACCCATCTACACAGAATATCCTTTACCCGACGATTTTGAGCGCAATTATCTCTTTGTGGAGCAAATGGCACACTTTTTAGAAGTGGTTCAGGGAAGAGCCGAACCGCGTTGCTCTTTAGAAGACGGTGTGCGCGCTGTAGAGCTGGTTTTAACGGCGAAGAGATAGTGAAATGAGTTTATTTAAAAGCGAGAAATTCCATAGCATTGCTTTTCTGACGATTATTTCGGCTCTCGTTTATCTCCCGCTAGTTGCCAAATTGGGCTACACCCACGATGACTGGTATTTAATGTACGCAGCGAAGGTGAAGGGGATTTCGATTTTCCATACGATTTTCGCTGAAGACCGCCCCATGCGCGCCTTTGTGATGATGCCCTTCTACTTAGCATTTGGGGAAAATCCGCTTTACTATAATTTGGCTTCTTATTTCTTTCGTCTTCTGAGCGGTATTAGCTTTTTATGGGCGCTGAGACTTGTATGGGTAAAGGAAAAAGCCCCAACTTTTTTGATGGCGCTTTTTTTTCTAATTTACCCGGGCTTTCTTTCTCACCCTAATGGTGTTGATTACCTTTCTCATCAGGTAGCCTTAGCCTTTGCTCCCTTATCTATTGCTTTAAGTTTAAAAGCCTTTCTTTCTGAAAAGAATTGGCAGCGTATTCTCTTTTTTCTTTTGTCCGTTGTCTTTGGGGGCATTTATCTTGGACAAATGGAATACTATATTGGTTTGGAATCTCTGCGTTTTGCATTACTTTTCGTGCTTTTATGGCGCAAGGAAGGAAAGTGGCTGCCAAAAGCATGGCACACTATTTGGCGGAGTATCCCCTTTTTATTGGCATCTTTGCCTTTCCTATATTGGCGTTTATTCATATTTGAAAGCACGCGCGGCGCAACTGATACAAATAAGCAGCTCTCAAGTTTTCTCTCAGATCCGTTGCGCCAACTTCTTCTTTGGGGAACGAAGTTATTTGAAGATATTATCAAAGTGCTCTTTGGGGCATGGGTAACACCCTTTAAGCAATTTTATCAATATAACGCTACATTATTTAACAGCGTCATTTTTCTGCTCATTGCCCTAACACTTGCTGGTCTTTCATATATAGGTTATCGACATTTTTCCAAGAATGGTAGCGATAAGATCAAAGCTATACCTTGGCAGCGTGAAGCCTTATTGGCTGGGGCTTTTAGTCTTATCATTTGCCAAATCCCTATCATCATGGTCAATAGACAGGTGAGTTTTCCTGTATATTCGCGCTATGCCTTGCCCGGCTCATTGGGGGCAGTGATCGTTTTGGTAGCCCTGCTTTATTTCTTAAGACCTGAGTTTCTTCGCAAAAGCTTTTTCGTTTTATTGGTAATTATTGCAGCATTAACACATAACGCAAATGCGAAGAAATTTGCCAAAGAAACTGAAGTGATTAATAATTTTTGGTGGCAGGTCAGTTGGCGCGTACCAAGTATGGAAATAGAAACAACCCTGCTCGCAAATTATCCCCTTGTAGTCACGGAAGAAGATTATTTCATTTGGGGTCCCGCTAGCCAAATCTATTATGCGGAAGGGATCAGTAAGCAGCGAGTGCGCCCTGGGGTTTATGCTGCGGTGCTTAACGAAGAAGCGGTGCAGGATATTTTTAATGGGGAAGGGGAAAAATACCGCAACCGCCGCGGGATCGTGACCTATGCTAATTACCAAAAAATACTTGTTCTTTCACAGCCAAGCACAAGTTCGTGTGTGCATATTATAGATGGGACACAGCCAACATATTCGGGGATGGAAAATGAGCGCATTATGCAAATTGGGGGATATTCGGATGCGGGACTTATCCAGACGGATGCCGACCCCCACACACCGCCAGAAATCGTTTTTGGACCCGAGCCTGCTCACGATTGGTGTTATATCTATCAGACAGCGACATTAGCGCGTCAAAAAGGTGACTGGGAGTTGGTTGCTGCTCTCGACACGGAAGCAAGTGAAAAGGGGAGCGTCCCGCAGGATCCTGTCGAGTGGCTACCATTTATCGAAGCCTCTGCCATGCTCGGGGATGGGGAACGCGTTCGGGATCTGGCATCATCCTTAGAAAATGAACCTTTTATAAGGCAACAGGCGTGCGAATCGCTGAGAAGGATGGAACTCACATCAGAAATGCGCGTTTTGGCAGAGGATAGCTATTGTATAGAGAAATAAAAGGAGTATAATAGCGGCGTTTGTCTAAAATTCAGTCACTGAATATAAATTAGGAGAATTATGTCTACGAGTAAGTTGATCGCCCCTTATGGTGGCGAATTAGTAAATTTGGTCGCAACCGGTGAAGAACGCGACGCGCTGATCGGGCGTACAAAAGGTTTAAAAGCTATTCAGATTTCAGCACGTGCATTAAACGATTTGGAATTGCTCGCCACTGGCGCATTTTCGCCTTTGGATCGTTTTATGGGCAAAGCCGATTACGAGAATGTACTGGCAAATATGCGTTTGATCGACGGGACACTTTTCCCCCTCCCAATCACACTCACTGCTGACCCTGCCGAACTCCCCGCTGTTGGCGAAGAATTGGTCATCCGCAATTCGCTGAATGACCTGATCGGTATCATGAAACTCGAAGAAATCTACACTTGGGATGCAGAGAAAGAAGCTCGTTTGAGCCTCGGTACAAATGACTCACGCCACCCGATGGTTTCTGAGATGTCCCGCTGGGGCAAGGTTTGCATTTCGGGCGAGTTGAAGATCATCAACATGCCCAAATACTATGATTTCGTAGGCATTCGTCAAACCCCTACCGAAGTTCGCGCAGAATTGGAAGAACTTGGCCATGAAAATGTTGTTGCTTTCCAGACACGTAATCCCCTTCACCGCGTTCATGAAGAATTGACCAAACGTGCTGCCAAGCAAATTGGCGGCTCTTTGCTCATTCACCCTGTTGTTGGATTAACCAAACCCGGCGATGTAGATCACTACACCCGTGTTCGTGTTTACAAAGCCTTGCTTGAAAATTATTACGACAAAAAAACTACACGTCTCAGCCTTTTGCCTTTGGCAATGCGTATGGCTGGGCCGCGCGAAGCCCTTCTTCACGCCATTATTCGCCGTAATCACGGTGCGAATCACCTGATCGTTGGGCGTGACCACGCTGGTCCCGGCAACGATAGCACAGGCAAACCTTTTTATGGTCCCTTCGATGCGCAGGAAATGCTCAGCAAATACGAAGAAGAACTTGGTGTAAAAATGGTTCCCTTCAAATGGTTGGTTTATCTGCCTGATACCAACGAATATGTAGAAGCAGGAAAAACCCCCGAAGGCGCAAAAGTACTGACCATTTCTGGTACCCAGGTTCGTGATGATTATCTTGCCAAAGGCAAATTACTCCCTGAGTGGTTTACTCGTCCTGAGACTGCTGAAATTCTGCGTGGATCCTATCCCGCACAGCACGAACAAGGTTTCTGCATTTGGTTCACCGGCTTAAGTGGATCAGGTAAATCTGCCACAGCACGTGCGCTTACCGACCTCTTGCTCGAGCGTGGTAAACGTCTCACCGTTCTTGATGGTGATGTTGTCCGCACGCATCTTTCCAAAGGCCTTGGTTTTAGTGCTGAAGATCGTGACACCAATATCATGCGCATAGGTTATGTTGCTGGTGAAATCGTCCGTCAGGGCGGCAATGTGATTTGCGCTGCAATCAGCCCTTACCGCAATGCCCGCAACGAAGCCCGCAAACTTGTTCCCGAAGGCAATTTCCTGATGACACATGTCGATACCTCCCTCGAAGTCTGCGAAGCCCGCGATGTGAAAGGTCTCTACGCTATGGCTCGTCGTGGTGAGATCAAAGGTTTCACTGGTGTAGATGATCCCTACGAAGAGCCCATCAATCCCGAGATCACCGTTACCGGCGACAAAGTCACTCCAGAAGAGAATGCTCTAAAAATCATTGGATATTTGGAAGAGCAAGGTTTCTTGCTGAATAACTAAACGATTAAGTGCGTCGCACCCCTGAGCAGAATTTGTCAAAAGCCCAAGCATCGGCTGAATAAACGACTTGTTCCCACAGAGTTGGTGCGACGCACTTTTCATTATGCGTCAAATATTGGATAGAAAACCCGTTTTCGCCCTCATTTTAGGCTTGCTCACTGCGAGTGGAATTTGGTTGTTGAAAACTAGCACCCCTTCTGGCCTCGGTCTCATAGATGACGCCATCTCCTATATCGCAGCCGCTCGTGCTCTTCTAAACGGGCAGGGTTTTACTCGGATTTGGCTGGCTACAGCCACAGAAGCAATTACGCATTGGCCCCCTTTCTTCTCATTTTCACTGGCAACAATCAGCCGCATCTTTGATATTGACCCTTATCGTAGTGCACGCGTTCTTAATACCCTTGTCTTTGGCGCAAATGCAGGGATTTTAGGCCTCTTTGGATTTAAGATGACGCGCTCTCGCTTGGCAGGTGTTTTTCTTTCAGTATTATTTTTATCAAACAGCGCATTATTAGGTCTTCACGCTCAAGCCTTAAGTGAACCCCTCTATATTTCTATTAGCTTATTAGCATTTTTGGCATTTTTCTACGCCCTCGAAAGATTGGAACTCGAAGAGAATAATAAATGGTTTGTTCTTGCAGGGTTTCTCACAAGTCTTTCTTACCTCACACGTTATGCGGCTCTGTCATTACTAGCTACTTTTATTATTGCTATTTTTATTCTGCGTCCTACATGGCGGAAACGATTCGTCTCTCTAGCATTGTTCTTGTTTGGCGCATTGCCCCCAATTCTCGCTTGGATGATACGAAATAAACTTGTCGGCGGGAGTGTAACCAATCGCGTCGTGGAGTGGCATCCTGTCGCTGTTGAAAATGCTCAGAGAGGGTTAAATGAGTTCTTTTCTTTTTTAGTACCCTTGCAAGAATTGAGAAGCGCCTGGTTTGAAAATTATTTATTATTAGCTATTATTCTTGGTATTATTGTTGCCGCTTTGCTTGTCTGGCTCTTATGGGATGGATTGAAATACTTCCTGAATCCAAATGAAAATGCACAGCCAGAAATTATTTCCTTTACAACTTCCCTTTATGTTTTTGGTTATATGGGGTCATTATTGGTCTCCCTCTCATTTTTCGATGCTGCAACACCGCTGAATGATCGTATCCTTTCACCAGTCTATGTTGCTTTTTTAGTAATATTGGTTTTCTTTATCCATTCTTTCTTTCAACAAGGTAAAATTGTTAAAAGAATTTTCGCAAGCGCACTAGTCCTTTTCTTTTTTTGTACTTTTGTCACGGCACAAGTGCGTACTGTTAAGGCTTTGCAAGAAAACCCGCACGGATTTGCATCTTGGCGATGGCGAGAATCGACAGTGATGGAGACACTTCGCAGTTTACCGGATGATGTTGAAATTCATACAAATCAGCCTGCTGCTGTCTATTTCTGGACAGATCGCCCCGTTTATCGACTTTGGTACGAACAGCCAGAAGCACTTCAGACAGAAAATGCAGTTTTAGCTATATTCTTCCCGGCTGATGACGATACTCCCAAATTTCAGAGTTGGTTTGCTGAAATGACCGAAGGTTTGGAATTGGTGGAAAAGTCTGGACTGGGCAATTTGTACAGAAAAGAATAATGTAGATATGGAGAAGGCATGACCATTCAAGAAAAATTTAACTTAACTGGTAAAACCGCCATCGTAACTGGCGGCTCTGGTTTGCTCGGCGCAGAATTTTGCCGCACTTTAGCCGAAGGTGGTGCAAATGTTATCGTGGCAGATATCAATTCAGACGCGGCACAGAAAACTGTTCAGGGACTGGCAGATGCCGGTTTTTCAGTAGCAAGTTTCGGTCTGGATGTGACCCGGAAAGAGTCTGCCGAAGAGATGGTATCTGAGACGCTGAAAAAATTCGGCAGTCTCGATATCCTCGTCAATTCCGCAGCCCTTGATCCCAAATTTGATGCCAATGCTTCATCAAAAGGCATTGCCCCGGGCGCATTCGAAGACTATCCGCTTGAAGATTTCAAAGCCGCTGTCGATGTGAACCTGACCGGCATGTTCATCGTTACGCAGGCTTGTGTAAAACCGATGGTGAAGGCGGGGAAGGGCAGCATCATCAATATCTGCTCGACATACGGCTTGAACGGACCCGACCAGCGACTTTATCTGAATGACGACGGCAGCCGCGTGGCTTTCAAGCCGGTTTATTACACAACCACCAAAGCGGGCGTGGTGGGCTTCACCAAATATCTGGCCGCCTACTATACAGAGACCGATATCCGCGTGAATGCGCTCACCCCGGGCGGCGTTTTCAACGACCATAACGACACCTTTAACCGCAAATACTCCGAAAAAACGATCATGGGACGTATGGCGCGCAAAGACGAAATGAACGGCGCGTTGCTCTTCTTGGCGTCTGAAGCATCATCGTATATGACCGGCAATAACGTCGTCGTCGATGGCGGCTGGACAGCTTGGTAAAAGATAATCGTAAGGGCGGGTCTAAGACCCGCCCCTACATAAAACTATGACTGAAATTTTAGCAATTATCCCCGCGCGTGGCGGCTCGAAGGGCATCCCGCGTAAAAATATCCGCAACTTTGCGGGCTACCCGCTGATCGCCTATAGTATTGCTGCCGGGCTGAAATCGGAGCTTGTCACGCGCGTGATCGTCAGCACCGACGACGATGAGATCGCTGCTGTTTCCCGTGAGCATGGCGCAGAAACGCCTTTTATGCGCCCTTCCGTTTTCGCCGAAGACAACACCACCGATCTGCCCGTTTTTGAGCATGCCCTCGCGTGGCTCGCTGAAAACGAAAATTATCATCCCGATGTGATTGTGCAATTGCGCCCCACATCGCCCATCCGCCCGCTCGACTGTGTAGATGATGCCATTCGCATCCTGCTCGCACATCCCGAAGCGGATTCGGTGCGCGGCGTTGTTCCGGCTGGGCAAAACCCGCATAAGATGTGGCGGCTGCCCGATGGCGAGAACGCCGCCATGCAAAACTTGCTCGATGTGGCTGGCATCGCCGAACCATATAACGCGCCCCGCCAGAGCCTGCCGCCCATCTACTGGCAAACCGGACATATCGATGCCATCCGCCCGCGCGCCATCCTTGAGCAAAAATCCATGACCGGCGAAAAAATCTTCCCGCTGATGATCGACCCCGACTACACAGTGGATATTGATAATTTGTCGGATTGGGCAAAATACGAATGGCTGATCAAATTTGGGAAGCTCAACTTCGTCTCGCCCGGGATCGCTCGCCGCCCTATGCCTGATACCGTTAAAGCACTTTTTCTCGATTTCGACGGGGTGCTCACCGATAACCGCGTCTGGACAGATGAAACCGGACGAGAAACAGTTGCCGCTAGCCGTGGCGACGGCTTTGGAATCGGGATGCTGAAAAAAGCGGGCGTGGATGTGATTGTCATCTCAAAGGAGAAAAACCCTGTCGTGGCGGCACGATGTCGAAAGTTGGGCATTCCTTACGAGCAAGGTGTTGATGACAAGACAGGGATCCTTAAACGGGAACAAGCCAAACGCAAGCTCGATCCATCGGAGACGATCTTCGTCGGTAACGATCTAAACGATCTCCCCGCTTTCCCACTCGTCGGCTGGGGTGTCGCTGTATCCGATGCCGCGCAAGAAGTTTTAGAAAAGGCAGATTTTGTACTAGAGAAAAAAGGTGGGCACGGTGCTGTTCGTGAAATCTGTGATTTAATTTTGAGTAGAAGATAATCAGAGAAGTGCATTGCATCTGCTTTTGATGCGTTGCACTTCGTGTTTGCTAAAAAGCCGATGTACAACGCACCTTATAGATGCAACGTACATCTAAAAATAGGAGAAAAAATGGCTCGTGAAATGAAGATCGGTAATAAATTAGTCGGTGATGGGCACCCAACCTATATCATCGGCGAGATCGGTATCAACCACAACGGCGACTTAGATGTTGCCAAGAAAATGATTGATGCAGCGGTAAATGCCAAAGCGGATGCGGTCAAATTCCAGAAACGCACTCCCGAAGTTTGCACCCCGCTTGACCAACAATCGAAAATGCGCCAGACCCCCTGGGGCTATATCACTTATCTTGACTATCGTTATAAAGTGGAATTCGGTGTAGAAGAATACACCGAAATTGACCGCTACTGCAAAGAAAAAGGCATCGACTGGTTCGTCTCGGTTTGGGATGAAGACTCAGTAGATTTTATGGAGCAATTTGACAACGTTGCTTATAAACTTCCCTCTGCATCGCTAACGGATTATCCGCTCTTGGCTAAAGTCCGCTCAACGGGACGCCCAATCATTATCTCTACCGGCATGTCTACGATGGAAGAGATCCGTAAAGGCGTTGAAGCTGTCGGCGAAGAAAACTTGGGGATGATGCACTCGACCAGCTCTTATCCCTGCCCGCCTGAAGAGTTGAACTTGAAGATGATCGAGACGCTGAAAAAAGAATTCTCCAATATCCCCATTGGTTATTCAGGGCATGAAGTTGGTCTGGTTCCCTCGGCTGTGGCCGTGGCTTTAGGCGCGTGCATGGTCGAACGCCATATCACAACCGACCGAGCCATGTGGGGTAGTGACCAATCCGCTTCTGTGGAGCCGGGTGGGCTTCGCAAACTGGTCAAATATATCCGCGTTACCGAGCAGGGACTTGGCGACGGCGTGAAAAAGGTCTACGAAAGCGAAATGGGACCGCGCGAGGAACTTCGCCGAGTAAAGTAAAAAAAGAAACCGCCAAGGCGCAGAGAACGCCAAGATTCTTTTAAGTTGCGACGCAAAGCGTCGTAACCATAAAAACTTTGTGCTCTTCGCGTCTTGGCGGTTCAAAAAATGTCTATCCAAACTCAACTCCGCAAAACACTCCGCGAGCCGGGCAAATATGCTCAGGCGGTTTTGCGCTGGCGGAGCGTATCGTTTAACGAAGCCCCACCGATCTTTGGTAACTCCAAACCCAAAAGCGGATCGCATCTTTTGCTCCAAATTTTGAACGGCTTTACGAAGATCATGCCTTACGCGTACACCGTCGCTGAACCTGTGCGGACGATCAACCCCGAGGGTGGGCGGCGTGATGTGGACAAAGTTGCCGCAGATTTGCGTAGCCAACCCAGACACACCATTGGCTGGGGCTACGTCGAAGCAAATGAGCAAAACGTAGCTGTTTTATGCCAGCCGGAGCGTGTCAACTACTTCATCTACCGTGACCCGCGCGACATGCTCGTCTCGCAAGTCTTCTTTGCGACCGACATGCACACAGGGCATGGGATGTACGATTATTATCAATCCCTGCCCGATTTTGACGCACGACTTAAAGTTGCGATTACTGGTATAGATCAGGCTGGGCTGAAAATGGTCAGCGTGCGCGATCGCTACACCGGCGTTTTCAAATGGCTCGAACAGAAGCACGTGATGTGTATCCGTTTTGAAGATTTGATCAATAATCGCGACGAGACCCTGCTGGCCATGCTCGATCAAGTTGAAAAGACGGGCTATAAAATCCCCACACCGCGCGGTAAGGCACTTGAGATTCTGATCGAAGCGATCAACCCGAAAAAGAGTCATACCTTCCGCTCAGGGAAAACAGGCGGATGGATAGATCACTTTAGTGAAGAGAATAAAGTCCTTTTCAAGGAAATTAGCGGGGATTTGTTGGAAAGGCTTGGTTACGAAGAGAATCACGATTGGTAAGGGTGAGATGGTCTCACCTTTTTGGTAATTTATGAAAAAAGAAATATGGCTTATCAGGCATGGTGAAAGTGAAGCCAATGCTGGCTTTAAAAGTAGTAATCCAGAAACTGTTTCATTGACCCAAAAAGGACATGAGCAGGCTAAGAAAGTTAGTGAAGCTATTCCTGAGGTTCCAGATCAGATTATTTATTCACCTTTTATCCGAACACAAGAAACTGCTAAGCCAACGATAGAGCATTTTCCCTCGGTTAAAGTTGGAGAATGGCCCATACACGAATTTACATATCTTTCCCCAGCTTCTTGCAAAGATACGACCGCATCACAGCGTCGCCCAATGGCAGAAAAATATTGGAAAAGAAATGATCCAACCTATATTCATGGAGAAGGTGCCGAATCTTTTGCAGATTTACTTGTTCGCACGGAAAATGCCTTTCAGCGCATGAAAGAGGTTGAAGATCAATTTGTCTTAGTTTTTGGGCATGGACAATTTATGCGTACTTTTCTATTATCTCTATTACTAAATTCATTCACACCAACTCCAAAGCTAATGCGTAAACTTTACTTATTTAATGAAGTTTTCAAAATCCCAAATTGTGGGATTATTAAACTGAGATTCGATGACCAGCAACCTTTCATTAGCGGCTTGATTACAGATCATCTTAAAAATTAAAATGCTTTCTAAACTCTCCAATTTCTACATTCAAAACATCCAACGCCGCGTCACACGCCATCTAAACAATCTCCAAATTTGGAAGATGGCGCGTCGTGTTGCCAATGAAGTTCCTGCCGCCAAGGGCGCCCCCGTCATTTTTTTTAAAGCCTCCTCCGGCATCGATGACCTCTCGTGGAACGCCGCCTTCCATCTGCTCACCTCGTGGGCATTTCGTTTGCAGGGCATCCCCGTCCAGTTTTTTGCCTGCAAAAGCGGCATGACCCACTGCGTGCTCGGCACCAATC
>ERZ890953.948-NODE-948-length-15478-cov-4.008883_pt1 | contig 15478 bp, 16 predicted proteins | sample MGYA00521264_ERZ890953 | MGnify/ENA primary metagenome ERZ890953 (study PRJEB32303, sample SAMEA104408629) | aquatic metagenome | biome: Brackish water; feature: Chemocline; material: water | place: Baltic Sea | collected 2014-10-26T21:54:00 | depth 200 m ...
GAGCCGCGTTATCATACCCCTGAAAACTGGCGCGCATCAGACACACCCGAAACTTCTCTTGATGAGAAAGGTCGCGTCACCTACACCTGGCATGATCCCAATGCAAACGGCTACACCCAATACAGGTTTGGCACATCCTTCCCATTAAGTTACGTGCCCGAATCGGCCGTCATCATGCCGCCATCAATCTGGAGCCGCATTGGAAACACCATCGAAAACTTCTTTGACTCTGGCTGTTTTATTCCTATCATTTTTCTCGGCTTTCCCTTCAGCCTTTTCATTCTCGAAAAGATTAACAGGCAAAAACGAAAAATGCAATACCTTTCGCCCAAAATCGCCATTGAAGGGCACGGCATCAAACGTGGATTAACAGCCGTTGAAGCCGCCATTCTCATGGAAACACCCCTTGATAAATTAATGACCATGATCCTTTTTAGTACGGTCAAAAAAGGTGCTGCAACCATCACCAGCCGTGACCCGCTTAGCCTTGATATCAACCTTATTCCAGGGCTACACGCTTACGAAAAGGATTTTCTGCTTGGCGTTACGAAATACCAACCTGCCGAACAGCAAAAATCGCTTCAGAAAGTCATGGTCGATCTGATCAAAACCGTTCGTGTAAAAATGAAAGGCTTCAGCCGCAAGGAAACCGTCGCCTACTATCAAAAGATCATGGAAAAAGCTTGGGAACAGATCGAAAACGCCGCCACCCCCGAGGTAAAAAGCCAGCAGTTTAGCGAAAACCTTGAATGGACGATGTTGGATAAAAAATACACCGAACGCACACAGGATGTCTTCCGCACAGGACCGGTATACGTCCCGCTCTGGTGGATGCGGTACGACCCCGGATACAAACCTGCTGCCGCCAAACCAACATCTATCCAACCCCAGGCAGCGACCGGGCAACGCCCCGCTTCATCATCGTCAATGCCCTCAGCATCTTCCATGCCCCAACTCCCCGGCGCTGACTTCGCCGCATCCATTGTTGGTGGCGCGCAAACCTTCTTCAAGAAAGTAGTTGGTGACCTAGGCAACTTCACCCAAAAAGTTACCAAAATCACCAATCCTGCCCCCGTCTATAAATCCAGCAGCCGATCATCAGGAAGTTACAAGAGCGGTGGACGCAGCGGCGGCGGCGGTAGCAGTTGTGCTTGTGCCTGCGCCTGTGCAGGTTGTGCCTGCGCTTGCGCCGGTGGCGGACGTTAACTATCTCATCAAAGGGTGTGATTTATGAAAGCACAAGAATTTTTAACGAATTTGAAACGTCTGGCAAATAGTGTCAAGCGCGCTAAAAGCATTGATGATTACAACGAAATGCTTCAAAAGAACATCCTGAGCTGGCAGAATATTGAAAAGCAAAACAAAAGACCGCCCTGGGATGATCCGGCCATGGATTTAATCACGCGTTTTGATTGTAGCCAGATGAGCATTGGTAATTATCACTTGCTACCCGCATCGGACAAGCCTTTTATAGGTGATGCATACCAATTTTTAAGCGGACCGCGAGATTACTATATTAGTCGCAATAGTCACGATGTTTATCAGTTTTACTATAAAGAAGCCTGGCCTACACCCATGGACATGGAAAGCGAAGCATTTCTTACGGGCTTATTTTATTATTCCGAATACCTGACTCATATAAAAAAGGACATCACCCCGGAAGCCCGCGCGGCGCTTGATCTGCAATACCCACCAATGATAAAAAACGCAGCTTTTCACCCGCTGCGGCGTAAAGTAACAATTACCCCGTGACAGTTTGTACTATTTTTTCAAACTCGACAGTAGTGCATAATATCCGCTTATTAATCGAGTATAAATATCAGAAAGCACATAGTACCGAAACAACCGACAAAAGGAGTTCTTTAATGAAAAAACATTTTCTCCCTCTTCTCCTTCTTTTTATACTAGTTTTTGGCATCACAGGCAGCGTCTCTGCTCAATCGTATTCTTTTGCATTGGAAAAAGAAGTTGTCAATGTCTACTGGAATAGTGACGGCTCGATGTCGCTGGACTATGTCTTTACCTTTAATAATAATTCCGGGGCGCACGCCATCGACTTTGTAGATGTCGGTCTGCCGAATAGCAGCTACCGCATGAGTTCGATCTACGCCGATGTGGACGGGAACAGCGTCAGCATCTCGAGCGATTATCAGGGTAACGGCACAGGTGTCGCCGTCGATATGGGCAGCTATGCCATCCCAGCAGGCGGACGCGGCAATGTGCATGTTTATATCGGCTACATCGACCGCGTCCTGCATCCCGACGATGATGACGAAAATTACGCCAGCGCCGTCTTTGGCAACACCTGGTTTGATAGTCAATTTGTGAACGGCAGCACCGACCTGAGCGTCACGATGCACATGCCACCGGGCGTCCAAGCAGCCGAACCACGATACCATCTCCCCGAAAACTGGGTTGGCGCAAACGAGCCAGAGATCAAAATAAACAACGATGGGCGCGTTTCCTACACATGGCGCAGCCCGAACGCCAACGGTTACACTAAATATACTTTCGGCGCATCCTTTCCAAAGAGCTACGTCCCGGCATCCGCCATCGCCAGCCCTTCGATTTGGGAGCGTTTAGGGCTAGACGCAGATGCCGTCTTCGGCTTTATGGTCTTCTGCTGCTTTGGCCTATTCTTCCTCGGCATTCCGGTTCTCTCTGTCGCTCAAGCACGCAAGCGCAAACTGAAATATATGCCGCCCAAGATCGCCATCGAAGGACACGGCATCAAACGCGGTCTTACCGCCGTCGAATCCGCTGTCCTGATGCAGGAACCGCTCGACAAAGTGATGACCATGATCCTTTTCGGTGTGGTCAAAAAAGGCGCCGCTGAAGTCATCAGCCGCGACCCAGTCAAACTCTCAGTCGCCGATCCGCTGCCCGAAAAATTGCACGGCTACGAAAAAGAGTTCCTGGCAGCTTTTGCCGACGGCAAAAATAACCGCGCGGCCCAACGCAAACAGCTCCAAAAAGTAACCGTTGGTCTCATCAAAAGTCTTGAAACCAAAATGAAAGGCTTCAGCCGCAAGGAAACCCTTGCCTACTACAAAACCATTATGGAACGTGCCTGGAAACAGATTGAAACCGCCGGCACGCCCGAAATGAAAAGCCAGATGTACGACGAAGCCCTCGAATGGACCATGCTGGATAAGGATTACGACCAGCGCACACGCGACGTCTTCCGCACAGGGCCGGTCTTCGTACCCATGTGGTGGGGACGTTACGACCCCGGATTTGGGCGTGGTGCCGCTAAATCGACAGTTTCTATGCCTTCATCATCCGGCGGGAAAAGCCTCGCCTCGTCCATGCCCCAACTCCCTGGCGCGGATTTCGCCGCATCGGTAGTCGGTGGCGCTCAAACCTTCTCCGACAAGGTCATCGGCAACCTGAACGATTTCACCGGAAAAGTTACCAACGTTACCAATCCACCACCCCCGCCCTCATCATCGAGTGGACGCAGCGGTGGCGGCGGTTGTGCCTGTGCTTGCGCCGGTTGTGCCTGCGCCTGTGCGGGTGGCGGCAGATAGTTGCAGGTCTCAAGTTATAAGTTGCAGGTTTATCAATAGTGAATACTTACAGGTATAGATAAAATGGCTAACAAATCACAAGGCTTCAGTTTGGCGCGCTTCTTTCAACCTTCAACCTTCAACTTGCCAACAGGCTTGTTTCACTACAAACATGAAACGGACATGGAAAAGTCGCGCATCCACCTACGCCTCGACCCCGATGGGCACGGGACGTTAATGATCAACGCCAATCAGATCATGCACCTGAATCCGACGGCGACGTTGATGGCATATCTCGTGCTCGAAGAGAGAACTGAGAAAGAGATCGTTGACACTGTGCGCAGGTCATATAACGTCAAAAAAGAGCAGGTGCTCGCAGACCTTGAAACCTTAAACTTTCAACTTGATAACCTGATCCGTCCCGATGGCGCTTGCCCGATCCACGAGTTGGATTTGGAAATGAAGATGCCCTTCAGCGCCCGTCCATCCGCGCCCTATCGCATGGATTTGGCGTTGACCTACCGCTGTAATAACGATTGCGCACATTGCTACAACGCTCGTGAGCGCACGTTCCCGTCCATGACGGTGGATGAGTGGAAAAAAGTTATCGACACAACCTGGGACTTGAGTATTCCGCATATCGTCTTTACGGGTGGGGAGCCAAACCTGCTCGACTATCTGCCGGAGCTAATTGCTTACGCTGAAGCGAATGGTCAAATAACGGGATTAAACACCAACGCACGTCGTTTGGCGGATAAAAACTATCTCGCCAAACTAGTCTCTGCTGGGTTAGACCATGTTCAAATCACGGTTGAATCGGATGATCCTGACATCCACGACGCCATGGTCGGCACGAAAGGCGCGCATAAGCAGACCATCCAAGGCTTGAAAAATGTCCTTGAAAGCCCGCTTTATGTGATGACGAATACGACCATGCTGCAAGATAACGTCCACACGATCCCTGCGACGCTGGATTTTCTGGCAGAGATCGGCGTGCCAACCGTTGGCCTGAATGCGCTGATCTACTCCGGGCGTGGCTCCGATGTCGGAACGGGATTGCCGGAAAGCGAACTGGAACCGCTGCTGGAGATGGCAAAATTCAAAACCGATATTCATGGGCAGAAGCTGGTCTGGTATACGCCGACGCAGTACTGCAATTTTGACCCGTTGAAACTCGATTTGGGCATTAAGGGTTGCTCCGCGGCGCTCTACAATATGTGCGTCGAGCCGGACGGCGCGGTGCTGCCCTGCCAATCGTATTACACGCCGGTTGGGAATATCCTGCACGATAGCTGGGATTCGATCTGGAATCACAAGCTCTCGACACAGTTGCGCGAACGGCAGAATTTACCTGAAAAATGTGGCGCCTGCGACCTGCTGCAGGAGTGCGGCGGCGGCTGTCCGCTGCAATTTGAAGAGAAAAATATGCTTTCTTTGGAGTTGCCCGTCATTTCTTAAGCACTTATGTCTGTACTTGATGCCCATATCTGTTATCTTTTGTGCTTCCCTGATCCGGTTGAGAAAACGCTTGAACCGCCGGAACAAATTCGGGGATTGAAAGATGCGCCATACTTCCAGCCTGTAGATATTTCAGTCCGAACACTGGGACAAACACAGATCGAGGCAGACGGCGAGACAGTTAGTGTTTCGCGCCAACGCTATGACGACCTTATTCAGGTAATTGAGTGCAAATTCCCGCTAGCGGATGTTCTGACGCAGGCGGCGATTCAAAAACGAGAGCAGATCGAGAACGACCTGCTCAGAGCGTTAATCCCAGTTACTTATTTTGAAAATGGATTATTTGAAGAATATATTGTCTTAGAGATTGGCTCGGTGAGCACGTCGAATGAATTTGTAAAAGAGAACATGCGACGATTGGCTCATTTCCTGCGTTCACAACGCGAAGAATTAGATGAAATCGAGATCGAAGAGATTTTATCGTCACGGGTGCGCTATTCAAAGAATGACCTGACGATCGTAGATTGGGATGGCGCGATCATCATCTCCCCCGAGAGTGATTTTCAGTCAGACATCGAACTACTCAAGGTTGGTAACTACCAATTACTGCGCTATCGTATGCTTGATCGCAGCGTGGAGAGCAGCCTGCGAGATATTGCGGCTCTCTTTCGTAACAATCCGCGTCGTGCCTTGCGTCCCGGTCCGGCACGCGGACGCATCCGCCGGATTATACAATTACGTCTGGAACTGATGCTCGATTTCGAACACACCGACCAGAATTTACTCCTGATCGGCGACTGGTACACCGCAAAACTGTACGAAGCGATCCGTGACGAGTTGTATCTGGATCACTGGAAAGATGTTGTACACACCAAACTTGACAATATGGAGAGTATTATTGGCACGATTCAGGAACACTTCTCGCTCTCATGGTCAAGTCTATTATCGCAAGTCGAGTTGGCTGGATGGATTATCCTGCTAATTGGCTATTTTGTACTCTTCTTTTTTGATGCTGGCTGGGTAAAATAAATTCTATGATTATTCTCTACATCTTCATCGCATACATAATCTTTCTCTTGGGTTTCATCGGGATTAACCTGCTGAAAGCCAATCCCGTCCGCACGCTTGCCAAAGACCAGAACAAGCTGTGTGGAACGGGCATCAGCTTCAACGAAACACATGAGCACGAAGCCTACACCGTCCAACACGTCATCGACGATGGCATTGAACGCATCATCTACACGCCGAAGGAACGCAAACACGAGACACCGATCCTGATGTTGCACGGCATGTGGCACGGTGCGTGGTGTTGGGAACCCTGGCAAAAATATCTTGCCGAGCAAGGCTGGAAAACGATCTCCTTTAGCCTGCCGGGACATGGGAGATCAACCCTGCAACGCCCGATCTTCCTCTGCACGCTCGACTATTATCTCGCCTTCTATCGTGATGAGATCAACCGCCTGCCCAACAAGCCAATTCTGATGGGTCATAGCATGGGCGGTGCACTAACCCAATGGGCACTCAAATATATCGGTGATGATTTCCCCGCTGTGGTTTTGGTCGCACCGTGGGTGGCAAAAAACGCCTTCTTCGATGGCTTGCCGCTCTTCCTGAAACTCGACCCCATCGGCGTACTGCTGACCTTCATCCGCTTGGATGCGGGTGGCTATATGCGCAGCCCAAAACGCGTTGCAAATGCGCTCATCACCGCAGGTGCAGATCACAGCCCCAAAGAATTGCACGCCAAAATGACGAACGAATCCGCTCTGGTGCTCTTTCAACATATGCCACCTTTCTGGGTTCCGCCTATAGATCTGCAAACACCCATCTTTCTCGCCGCAGGCGTGAACGATGCCGTTGTCAGCTTCAAAGGGCTAAAGGCCTCCGCAGAGCACTACAGCGCTGCATTCCTGCCCATCGAAGATGCTGGGCATAACCTGATGATGGAAAAATCCGCGCTGGAGACCATCGGAAAAACCAATGCGTGGTTAGAGACACAGGCTGTGCAAAACGAAGATAACCCAAAACAGCTTCCATCCATTTTTAACTGTTCTGTTTATCGAAAGGAATCCTCATGAAAAAACTTATAATTGCACTTTCATTGGCTTTCGCCCTTCTCTTTATTTTGGGCTGTCAACTTGTAACTATAAACTTGCCCGGCGAAGCACCTGTCAATGAAGAGCCTGCCGCCGAACCGCCTGTGGAAGCACCAGTAAACACGCCAATCTCAGAACCAACATCCCCGCCATCGCTTCAATCTGGTGATCTTATTTTCCAAACCAACTTCAATGACATCAGCGGATGGCGAACAGAAACAAAGAACGATGAAGCACGTTACACAACCGCGCTGCGTGGCGACGGCTTATATGTCGAAGTCCCAAGTAAAAACGATTACTGGAAGGGCTATACTCCCCTTGATATGAACTACAGCGACGTTCGTATCGAAGCAGATGTCGAATTGGTCGGCGGAACCAACTTCACGTATATATCCCTCACCTGCCGCTCTTCTGATGCAGGCGAATATGTCTTTTCTCTGGATACTGGTGGCTTCTGGGAAATCGGCAAGAGGACTTATAGCGATAATAATACTAGCTATGAAATATTAGCTGCTGCCCCCAGCACCAAGATTAAAGTTGCTAAAAACCCCAATCACATGACGGTCATTTGTAAAGCCAACAATTTGGCCTTGCTCATTAATGAAAAACAGGTGGAGAATGTGCAAGATTGGGATCTCACCGAGGGCATCGTCGGCATTGGCGTCGAAACAAAAGATAATCCCCTCTCGCAAGTCATGTTCCACAATCTTGAAATTTATGTTCGTTAGCAAGAAACCTCCTTGTATTTTTACAGGGAGAAGCAATTATTTATTTTTCTCTGCAACAGCATCGTAAGAAAAGGAGCGTTCAATGAGTATCCTGACCAGCATCCGCGATTTCTTCACATCAGCAAAACCCTTACCCGCAGGTGTATTACATTTTCAATCTCCTGAAGATGACAAAATCCCCTATCGCTTGCATCTACGCATGCACGGCGATGGTAGTAGCCTACTCGTCGTCAATGCTGCCACGATCCTTCATCTCAACCCATCAGCGACCGAGTACGCCTATCACTTCATTAAAGGTACATCCAATGATGAAACTGCAAAAGCTGTCGCAAAACGCTATCGGGTCAATAAAGGGCAGGCCTTGCAGGATTATCAAATTTTCTGCGAGCGGATCGACAGCCTCGTCCACACCGAAGACCTTGACCCCGTCTCCTATTTTGGATTCGACCGTGTCGCCCCTCATTCGGCTGGATTAACTGCCCCACTGCGTTTGGATTGCGCCCTAACCTATTCCCTGCCCGATGGCAGCTCCGCCGACGATGCGCCCGCGAAACGCGTTGACCGTGAACTTGCTACCGCTGAATGGACATCTATCCTCGACAAGGCTTGGGCTGTCGGCATCCCCCACGTCACCTTTACGGGTGGCGAACCGACCTTACGGGACGATTTGCCCGAACTGATAGCCTACGCTGAAGCCAAAGGCATGGTCAGCGGTTTGCTTAGTGACGGACTGAAACTCGCCGACAAAACCTATTTCAACACATTGCTTCAAACGGGGTTAGACCACCTGCTCTTCATCCTGCAACCCGATAACGAAACATCTTGGGCAGCCCTTAACGTAATCCTTCCCGAAGACTTATATACCACTGTCCACCTGACGATCAACAACGAAACTGCCCCCAATCTTGGGGCTACGCTCGAACGTTTGGGGCAGCTCGAGATCAATTCGCTTTCGCTGAGTGCATCCCCTGATCAGGTTGAGAATCTTGAATTTGCACGGGAGCAAGCCGCAAATATGGGCGTCTCGCTGACGTGGGATCTACCGGTCCCCTACTCAGCGCATCATCCCGTCGCGCTCGAAACCATCGAGGAGAATATCCCCGAAGGTGCTGGCAAGGCTTGGCTCTACGTTGAACCCGACGGGGACGTGCTCCCCACGCAGGGCATGGCAGATCATATTCTGGGCAATTTCTTACGCGATGATTGGAGTGAAATTTGGAAGATCCACTAAAAGCCAAATCCCGTTTTAAGAACGGCTATGCCTGCTCGCAATCAGTTTTATCAACCCTCGCACCCGATTTAGGGTTGGACGAGGAAACCGCGCTCAAAGTCGCATCCGCCTTTGGTGGCGGGATGGCACGGCACGGCGAAGTTTGTGGTGCCCTTACCGGTGCTCTGATGGTAATGGGGCTAAAATTCGGCTCCCTAAACACAGGCGAAGAAGAGGCTGTGCGTACAGCCAGCCAGGAATTGATGCGCCGTTTTGAAGCAGAAAACGGCTCGCTGCTCTGCCGCGAGTTACTCGGCTATACACTCATTGTGCCTGAAGAGCTTGAAAAAGCGCGTCAAAGTGGTGTCTTCCAAACGCGCTGCCCTCTTTTTGTACAAAGCGCAACCGAGTTAGCGAAAGAAATTATCAACGCCTGAGAAGAACTATTACATAAACCTTACAGAGTCAAAAAAGGGTTAGCCAATTTGCTAAAATAGGGGGGCATATTTAGCAGAAAGGCAACCGGATGGAAACAGAAGAACGCAGAAAACTCCCGCGCAAATATTTAATGGCTTTCTCTTCAGTCTACGAGGCAAGCACTGGTAAATTACTCGGTTATCTCAGTGACCTGAATATCAGCGGCTTGATGATTATTGGCAAGGAAAGCCTGGAATTTGAACAAGAGCTGGATTTACATCTTGACCTGCCTGAAATGCCCAACCGCAATGAAACATATCTGCGCGTCAAAGCACGCGTAGCACGCTCACAACCCGATCTTGATCCGCGCCTCTTCAATATTGGGTTTGCTTTCCTTGATTTGGCGAAGGAAAAAGAAGCTCTTGTCGAAGCCATGATCAACACCTACGAATTTCGACGCGACCCCGCGGAATAAAAGAAAGCCCCAAAATGAAAAAAATACCTCCTTACAACAACTACTGGGTCATCCCTGACAATTTTATGGCAGGCGAATATCCGGGCTCCGATCACACCTCCCTCATCACCGAGCGCCGTCTTGATGCCCTTCTCGAAAGTGGCATCACAACCTTCATCGATCTGACCGAGCCGAATGAACGCGTTCCATACGAACCTGTTTTGCGCGAGCGCGCAGGCTACTATCAAATCGAAATAGCTTATAGACGGTTCTCGATCGGTGATTTTGGCGTGCCATCGAAAGATCGCATGAAAGCGATCTTGAACACTATTCACAGTACTCTGGCAGCCGGAGGCAAACCTTATGTTCACTGTTGGGCGGGAATGGGACGTACAGGCACAGTGGTAGGCTGCTTTCTGGTAGAAACTGGTCTAAGTGGCGATGATGCGCTGCTCAAGGTTGATCGCCTCTGCTATTATGCTCCCTCACCGCAAACCGAAGCCCAAAAAGATTTTGTGAGAAATTGGCGTTGAATAATTGGCACAAACGCTTCAGCCAACAAGCCAACTGGACAGCAGAATTACGCGGCTATATCTTCGACCAACTCGTATTAGAAAAAGCCGCTCGGCTACTGGAGATCGGATGTGGAACGGGGGCTGTTCTTGAGCAGATGCATACCCCCGCTTTCGGACTCGATCTCCAACTTGCTTCCCTAAAAGAAGCAAAAGAACACGCCCCAACATCTCCCCTAACCTGCGCCAACGCAATTTCTCTCCCCTACACAGACAACAGCTTCGACGTGGTTTTTAGCCATTTCTTACTGCTCTGGTTACAAAATCCACAAGGCGCGCTCGCCGAGATGATGCGAGTCACGCGCGCAGGTGGGCATATCATCGCTTTTGCAGAGCCAGACTACACTCAACGCGTGGATAAACCTGCCGCACTTGAAAAGCTTGGCGCGTGGCAACGGGACGCCCTGCAAAAACAGGGGGCAGATCCCGCTATGGGAGCAATGTTAGCGGAACTCTTTCACGGAGCCGGCATGCAGATCGTTGAAACGGGAACCATTTCAATGTCCGAGCGCGGCACCTTCGATCTCAGTGACTGGCAACTGGAGTGGGATACGCTCGAATCCGATTTGGCAGCGCATATTCCTGTAAAGCAAATCCAAAAAATGAAAGAACTTGATTTAAACGCTTGGCTAGCTGGAAAACGGGTTTTACACGTACCCACGCACTATCTTTGGGCGCGCATAGCTGGGGGATAATGCAGTATAATGCTTTCAATATTTTGGAGGCATTTTTTGGAAACTTTTCAAGAAGCAAGTACTGAAGTTATTACACAACCTATCGAGCCTGCTGAAGAAAAAGGCGGCGGGTTTTGGCGTTTTTTACTCGATCTTGTTCAAACACTGGCATTGTCAGTCGCACTTTTTTTAGGCATTAATGCAGTCACAGCACGCGTATTGGTGGACGGCTTTAGCATGCGCCCGACCCTCGATAACGGACAATATGTGCTCGTAAATAAGATAGCATTCCGCTCTTCATTACCTGAATATGGCGACATTGTCGTTTTTCACTTTCCCGTTGACCCCAATCAGGATTTCATCAAGCGCGTGATGGGGTTACCAGGTGATGAGATTTCCGTCAGCGACGGAAAAATGATTATCAATGGCTATAGCCTAAGCGAGCCTTATATTGCGGCTTCCCCCGCCTACACCGGAAAGTGGACCGTGCCTGAAGGGCAGATTTTCGTACTCGGTGATAATCGCAACAATTCATCTGATTCACACTCTTGGGGTCCTGTCCCGATGGAAAATGTAGTTGGTAAAGCAATTACGGTCTATTGGCCCCCGTCAGATTGGCAAATCATCAAACATATTAAAATTGAGATTAAGACTCCCTAGGTGAAAGCGATGTTGCCCGAAGCTCACCCATGCCAAGAATGCCAAGCTGGAATCGTTCATCTCCACCACGTGACCTACTTCACTTGGCTCAAAGATGAACTCATTACGGTGCCCAATTTTCCTGCTTGGGTATGCGATCTTTGTGGTAAGCGCGATTACGATCAACGCGCCATTGCCTGGCTCAGCATGCTGCTTAATCCCAACACGGGTCAACGAGCAAATCCCAAAGCCAACACTGCAAAAACACCCCAGAAAAACGATATTTTTTCAACTACCCGCCCTAAATAATTTTCATTCTAAAAGGAGAAGAGATGGCTGCCATGACATCCCCTCATACCCAACGTTTTGTGTCGGTCGATGTTCTCACCACCAGTTACCGGATTGTTGGCAAAGTAATGATTTCCAACACAGGCGTAATTGGCATGATCAATAATCCCAACTCTTCTTTTATGGAGATTAGTGACGCACGCCTGGCACGTATTCATATGCCAACCAAACTGGCAGACCATTTTGAAACCATCCGTCTCTCTAAAGAAAGGCTTTACGCTATCTCCGTAAGCCGCGTAGAAGACCTCGGTCCCCAATCCATTACACGTGGGGGCTACGCCCAGGTTCGCCGCCATGCTTCCTTCCTAACCGCCCAAAACTATGAAATGGAAGGCGAGATCGAATGGCAAGGTCGCTTTGATTTCAGCCTTTTAATGAAGGAAGGCACCAGCAACTTCATCGCCCTCTACGATGCCAATATCACTGGCATATTGATCCCCACGCTGAAGATCGAAACCCCCGCTGCGCTATTCAATCGTAATCAAGTAGATTTATTCGGTCTGCTAGCACAGCGCCAATTGGAATAGATCAAAAACTCCCCGTAAAAATTTGCTTCCGCCATAGGAAGCAAATGCCCGAAGAAAAGAATTTACCGTTAACCCCATGACCATACGTATACTCGCCATAGAATCATCCTGCGACGAAACTGCCGCCGCCGTCATCGAAGATGGACGTGCACTGCTGGCATCGACTGTCGCATCCCAAATGGAAATGCACGCCCGCTTCGGCGGCGTTTTCCCAGAAGTCGCCTCGCGTCAGCATGTTCTTAGCATCACTCCGGTTATTGAGCAAACCCTCGCCAATGCACATTTAACTTTAAACGATATTGACGCAATTGCTGTCACGCGCGGCCCTGGACTAGCAGGCTCGCTCGTCGTCGGCATGAATGCTGCCAAAGGGTTAGCGCTCGGCGCAAACCGTCCACTCGTTGGAGTGAACCACCTTGAAGGACATCTCTACTCCGCGTGGGTACACAAGGCCAAAGACAAAGCTCCTGAAGAGCCGAAATTCCCATTAATGGCCTTGCTCGTCTCTGGTGGGCACTCCGAGTTGAACTTGATGCAAGACCACCTGACTTACGAGCGATTGGGCGCAACGCTGGACGATGCAGCGGGCGAAGCCTTCGACAAAGTTGCACGCACGCTCGGACTCCCCTATCCTGGTGGCCCCTCGATCCAAAAAACAGCCGTAGACGGCGACTCAACTGTGTTCGCCTTCCCACGCTCGTGGCTTGGCAAAAGCTGGGATTTCTCCTTCAGTGGGCTAAAGACAGCAGTCTTACGCGAGGTGCGCGAACTCGAAAAAGAAGGCGGCGAACTACCTGTCGCCGATTTGGCGGCCAGCTTTCAAGCTGCCGTTGTCGATGTTCTTTTTACAAAAACAATGAAAGCCGCCCGTCAATACGGAGCAAAGGAAATTCTCGTGGCAGGCGGGGTCTCCGCAAATGCCGCTTTACGCGCTGCCTTTATGGGACAAGATGAATTCCCTGTCAATATTCCCCCGCTTTCACTTTGCACCGATAATGCAGCGATGATCGCAGCAGCAGGCTATCAGCGCTTTATACAAGGCCAGCAGGACGATCTCAATCTCGATGTGCGCCCGACGTGGCCATTATCACAAATTTAGAGAGAAGATTAGCTGGTATAAAAAAAGCTGCGGAATGTTTCCGCAGCTTTTTTGGTTTTTTGGAGAGCGTTTTACGGTTGAGGGGTAGCTTCTGCTGCAGCACCTGTCCACGAGAAGACACGGTCGATGCTCAGAGATCCTGCCGATTCCCAGATCGGTTCGCCTTGTTCGTCCGAACCCACCTGACGCACAGTCGTCACATTCCAACGCATAACGTGCGGGAGATTATCCTTCGGGCGGAAGGAGACCTGCACGATCAACTTCGTATCGGTAACATATTCAACGATTTTGCGTCCAACTCCTTCGGTGATATCTTCGACGGTGACTTGATAGACTTCTGTTCCACGCAAGGTGCCGATAGACGCCCATTGTAGTGTGACAATATCATCTGCAAGGGTAAAGGAAGCACCATCAGCGGGCAGAAGCAAGTTCGGGGCAGGATAAGGGGGTGGCGTCGTTGGCGTGGGGGTTGGTCCGGGTGTGGCAGCACGCATACACAGAGGGATTTGGACTTGCATCCCCAAGAAAACTGTATCTGTGCTTAAGCCGTTGAAGTTCTTAATCGCTTCTTGCGGCACAGCATAGTTGGCAGCAATGCTGGAAAGCGTATCGTTCTCTTGAACGGTATAGTTAACCTTTTCGCAGGCCGCTTCAGTTGCCGCAACGCCTTCGAGGGTCGAAGTGGGCTGTGGCGTGACCGTTGGCGTAGGATAAGGAATTTTCAATGTCTGCCCAACACTAACAAAGCAAGCTGACGATAAGTTGTTAAGAATGATAATACTGTTGACATCAATGCTAAACTGGGCGGCGATGCTGCTACATAACTCACCTTCACGTACAGTGTAATCAAAAGGTGGTTGGAGTGTCGCCGTGGGGACAGGCGTGGTTGTCAATGTTGCCGTTGGCGTCGAAGTTACAGTCGCTGTTGTGGTTACTGTCGGGATAGCGGTTGGGTCAACTACGCGGTCAGTTGCGCGCAATGTAAAGAAGACTGCGCCAGCTCCGACGGTCAAAAATAAAGCCAAAAAGCCCAATGCTGCGGGCAAGCTAAGCGTGATCTTGGGCATGGTGCTGCCTTGCACCGATTTCTTCGTTTTCGCAGCTGACCCCGAAATTTCGAAGGTTGCGCCACAGACCAAACACCGGCTCGCGTTCTCAGCTAAGCGAGTGCCGCAGGTGGGACAATTCTTTGTTCTGGATACGTTCTCTTGTGTACTCATCGGGGCAAAATTATACCATTGAACGGATAAAGAAAAATCGATTGCGCAACTCGTGAGCAATCGGTTTTATGGAAAACATTCGACTTTTTATTACGTCTCGCTTTTATTTCTCAACCGTAATACCAGCGCCCGCTACCACTTCACCGACGTGCCAAAGGGGTTGGCCAAGTTCTTCGGCGCGAGCGAGCATCGCATCCAAGCGTTCGCGGGGAACGGAGAGAAGCAGGCCGCCGCTGGTCTGGGCATCGAAGAGCAACATCTGATTTTCTTCGTCGATGGTTTCATCAAAGGTGATGTGCTTTTCGAAGAAGAGACGATTATCGGAGGAGCCACCGGGGAAAGTCCATGATTCGGCGTATTTGCGCGCGCAGGAGATGAAGGGGATTTGCAAGAAGTTAAAGCGCAATCCAACGCCGGATGTGGCAGCCATCTCATGGGCATGCCCAAGCAGGCTGAAGCCGGTAATGTCGGTAGCGCCGTGAACGCCAAAATCGAGAGCAAGCTCAGATGCGGTTTTATTGAGGCGG
>ERZ890953.951-NODE-951-length-15429-cov-13.413620_pt1 | contig 15429 bp, 12 predicted proteins | sample MGYA00521264_ERZ890953 | MGnify/ENA primary metagenome ERZ890953 (study PRJEB32303, sample SAMEA104408629) | aquatic metagenome | biome: Brackish water; feature: Chemocline; material: water | place: Baltic Sea | collected 2014-10-26T21:54:00 | depth 200 m ...
GATATTATTCTTCTTGTCTCAAACCATGAACTCTCTTAGCATTTTCGGAACTAGCAGTGACGCTGGTAAGTCCACGCTCTCTTTCGCCATCACTTACTTACTCCATAAACAAGGCATAAAAGTCGCTCCTTTTAAAGCTCAAAACGTTTCAAATAACTCACAAGTAACTGACCTTGATAGTGGGGAGATTGCCATTCCTCAGGCTTTTGCGGCGGAGGCTATAGGGCTTGAAACTAGGGCTGCGTTTAACCCTATACTTTTAAAGTCGGGAGCTAAGTCTAAGGCTCACCTGATTATTAACGGTAAGAGTGTTGGCGAGACTGATGTTTGGGAATATTATGGCAATATGAAAAAACTACAACCTGTTGTAAAGGCTGCATTTGAGTCTTTGCAAGAAGATTTTGAGTGTATCGTAGCGGAGGGGGCAGGGAGTCCCGTTGAGCTGAACTTGATGGATAAAGACCTCTCTAACATTTACATAGCCGATACATTTAACACAAAGATTATCATAGTTGCAGACATCGAGAGAGGTGGGGTTTTTGCTTCTGTTTATGGCGTTTACAACTTGTTGCCACCAAAGCTTCGTCAAAATGTCATCGGAGTGATAGTAAACAAGTTTCGAGGAGATATGTCGCTTTTTGATGAAGGTGTGAAAATCATTGAGAACGAGTTTAAAATTTCTGTTCTTGGTGTAGTTCCATTTAAGCCTTTTAATCTTGGTTTTGAGGATGCACAATCCTTGATGGGTTATACTCAAAACACTACAAATGCCATCATAAAAGTAGGTGTTATAAAACTTCCGCATATCTCAAACTTTACGGACTTTGAGCCTTTAGTTGCAGATGAAGAAGTGGAACTTAGTTTTATAACAAGTCCAAGTGAGATGAGTGGTTGTGATTTGTTAGTGTTGCCTGGGAGTAAACGAGTGGTGGAAGATTTGGAGTGGTTAAAAAAAAGTGGCTTTAGTCAAAAACTCCAAGATAAAGAGACAAAAGTAGTCGCTATTTGTGGTGGTTATGAGATGATGTTTGAGAAGATTTTAGACCCTTTTGAAGTTGAGAGTGAGCATAAAGAGATAGCTGGGCTTGGACGATTAAAAGGCGAAGTGGTATTTGAGAAAGAGAAGATAGTAAAAAAAGGAACTTACAACCTTTTTGGAGTTATGGCTGAGGGTTATGAGATACACAATGGCACTACAAAAAAACGAGCAAAATCCAAAAAAAATATTTGTGGTACTTTTGTACATGGACTCTTTGAGAGTGATGTTCTGCGTTTGGAGATATTTAAAGAGATAAACACAGGCTATCAAGGGTATAATTTCAAAAACTATAAAGCAGAAGCTATCGCTGCGTTTTGTGAACATATAAATACTCATGTGGATATGAACAAAATTATAAAAGAACTAGGAATGTAACATGATGCAAACTTTTAACCTCTTTACAAACAAGCCTGATGCTCTCCTTGAGGGGAAGGCGGATTTTGTTCTTGCTACAAAAGAACTTCCAAAAACTCCAAATGGATTATCAACACTTGCTCTTATATCACGAGCTGTACATAACTTAGATGCTTTTTCTAGTGTAGAGATTTTGGATTTGGGTTTGGATGTAGAAGCAAAAGAAGTTTTTGCCAAAGGCATGACATTTGGAAAAAGTTATGAACTAAAAGGCAATTATCTTATCTTAGGGGAGAGTATACTAGAGGGGATAAGAGTAGCAACTGACATAGCTTTAGTTCTTGAAAATGATGTGCTAGAAGATAAAAGCAACTTTGAAAAGTTGAGTTTAGTGAGTGATAGGACACTTATCTTTTGTGCAGGATTTTTACTAGAAGCGAGTCGTCGTTTTCATGTGGTTTTAGCAGGTGGTATACAAATGGCAGTATGTTTACTCATAGCAGACAAGCTAAGAGAAGATGTACTTATGCGAGTAAAATCAGACAACATTACTCTAGCAACAACAGTATGGGCAACGCAAGATAAAAGTGCTAATATTAAACAGATTTTGGAACAACTCAGTTATAAACCACATGCAGTTTATACAACTTTTTCATTTGCAGAAGCAGAGATACCTATACTTCAAAAGTATGACGAGAGTGAAGCACAAGACGGAGTTGGAGCAGGTGGATGCTTGGCTTATGCGGTTACACAAGGCAGAACTAACAAAGAAGTTCTTGATGCAATAGAGCTTATAATATATATGATGTAATGAAAGCGATATGAAAAAAATTAGGCTATTCTGAATTTCTAAATTTAATAATTATTTGATATAATAATTTCATAAAATGAACTGCTATAAGGATATCTATGCTCACAACTGTAAAATCAAAGGTAATCGTATCTGTTATCTCTATCTCTTTAATAGGGTTATTGAGTGTAACTTATTACCTCTCTCACACTCTTCATGGACTTTCAAATAGTGCAACAAAAAAATCACTAGATATGCTTAGTAAGTCTATATTTCAGACTATGACAGGAAGCATGATGCTTGGTGACCCAGAAGTTGTTGAAAGTACATTTAAGCATGCTAAAGAGATACAGGGCATAGAGAGTTTAACGATTACAAAATCAAAGGCTGTGATTGAAGTATATGCTCCAGAGGAGAAATTTACAACTGATGCCTTACTTTTAGAGACATTAAAAAATAAAAAGAAACACCTTATGGAGAAGATTGAAGATGGACACCATACTATTGAAATGATAAAGCCTATGGTAGCAGAAGGTAGATGTCTTTCATGTCATTATAATGCTAAAGTTGGTGATGCTTTAGGTGCTATGTCTTTGGTAATATCTTTAGATGAAAATGATGCAGACATAGAAGTGACCAATATGCGGTTACTTATTTCTATGACTATTGCGAGTGCTATTTTTCTTTTACTTGCTCTTATATTTTTTGTAAAAGAAATTTTTACTCCTTTAGAAACTCTTAAAAATCGTATTGAAGAGCTTGTAAATGGAGATAAAGACCTTACTAAAAGACTTGAACATACTGAATATAATGAGTTTGGAGACACGGCAGTAGCTGTAAATAATTTTATAGAAATGATTCAAGGTACTGTAAATGAGATTAAGCACCTAGATAAACAAAATACACAGATATCATCTGAAATAGAAGATTCTAGTCGTGCGATAAGTTCAGGGACAAAAAAGGCTCATGATATTGTTTTAGCAACAACACAAAAAAGTAATAATATTAAAGCAATTATTACACAAAGTATTGCAGCAGCACAAAAGACACAAGAGACAGTAGAACAAGCAAGTGCAGATTTGGATACAGCGAGAGAATCATTAAATCTTATGAGTTCAGAAGTAAACTCTTTTGTTGAGAGTGAAACAGAACTCTCAAATGAACTTAGTGATCTTAAACACAATGCAGACGATGTGAAAAATGTTCTAACAGTTATTAAAGACATAGCAGAACAAACAAATCTACTAGCACTAAACGCAGCTATAGAAGCAGCTCGTGCAGGTGAGCATGGTCGTGGGTTTGCGGTAGTTGCTGATGAGGTTAGAAAACTTGCAGAGAGAACACAAAAGAGCCTAACAGAGATAGATATGAGTGTGAGTACTATTGTTCAGTCTATCAATGATGTAAGCGATAAGATGCATCAAAATACAAAAAGTATTGAAGCTTTAGCAGATATTTCACATGATGTTGATAGCAAGATTGGTGTAACTCATAGTGCGATTCAAGATTCAAATGCAATAGCAGTCGAATCTAAAAAAGATAGCCAAAAAATGGCGCAAGATATGCAAGTGATTATTGATGAAATTAATGTCATTGAAAATATTTCAACCACAAATGGTGAAAGTGTTGTAAAAATCACTTCTGAATTAGAGAGACTTGTAAAAGTTGCTGCATCACTTCAAGGCAGTATTAACCAGTTTAAGAGTTAATAAAAGGTTTCCTTGAAGTCTTGAAACATTAAAGTGGGTCGTTAATGGATACTGATTCTTTTTCATGGAAATCAAAGTGAGTTTCTAAGTCAGCCATAAACATAAGAACTGGAACGACGATAAGTGAAGAAACAACTGCCGCAACCGTTCCAAATATAAGAGCAATTCCAAGACCACCAAATACTGCATCTTGTGCAAGTAGAGTTGAAGCTAGGATAATAGCGGCCGCTGTTAAGAAGATAGGTTTTGCCCGTGTTGCTGTTGCATATGCAATAGCTTCTGCCTTGAACATACCTTTATCAATCATAAGAGACTTTGTGAAGTCTATAAGAAGTAGAGAGTTACGAGAACTTATCCCGATAAGTGCAATAAATCCAATAAGCGAAGTTGCAGTTAAAAAGAAGGTATCGGTAGTAAAAATATCCATTATCAAGTGACCAAAGATTACTCCGATGATTGAGAGAAATGAGCCAAGTAAGATAATCCCACTAAGAGTATAACTTTTATAGTAAATCACCATCAGTAAAAATATAAGTACTAAAGCTGCTATAAACGCAGCCCCAAGCTCTACAAAGGTATCAAGAGTTACTTCCATCTCTCCATCCCAGATAAGTTTATAAATAGTAGCAGATTTTTTATCTTTAAGTTTAAGGTTAAAAAGACCTGTTTTTGTAATCTCATACTCATCGCTAAAAGTATCTAAGATTGTGTTTCTTGCCTTCATCAGAGGATAAACTTGAGAAACCATGTCTGTCTCAGCCATGACATTTGTCATCTGTTTGAGATTTTTACTCAGTATCATCGCATTTGATTTTTTTGGTAAAACTGTTACAAGTTCTGTGAGTGGAATCATCATGCCCTTGTTATTCATAAGTTTCAAAGAAGCTAATTTTGCCTTCACTGCACTTATATTTTTAGAAGAGAATTTTTTTGAATCCATGTTGAGTGATAAAAAGATAGGAATCTGGTCATTATAAATATCTGAGTTTTTTACAGCTATATTTAAGCCCTCAAACGCAAGATAAAGAATCTGATTTAGCTGTTTAACCGAGACTTGGGAACGTGATACTTTTTCAGCATCCACACTAATCTCATAGGTATCATAAATATCATCTTGCATAATGTCTACATCAACAAGACCTTCTGTATTTACAAAAACATCAGAGACTCTTTTAGCAAGCTTTTTTATTCCATTGGCATCATCACCATAAATTTCAGCCACGATAGCCGCTAAAACAGGAGGTCCTGCTGGTGGTTCTACAAAAGAGATTTTAGTCCCTTTATATATACTTGCACAAGTTTGATTTATAGGTGGGCGCATTCGTTGTACCATAAGGTATGATGGCTCGTTACGATGGTGTTTTTTTGTCAAATTTAAAACAACTTCTCCAACATTTTCAGCCTTTTTAAAGTGTGAACCTTTGATAAGTCCTGCAAAGTCAAGAGGCGCACCCATGCCTAAGAAAACTTCAGTATCGAGAATTTCACTCTCTTTTTGAACAAAACTAACTACACAGTCACTTACCTCTTTTGTATGTTGGATGGATTCTCCGTTTGGTAGGTCTATATATATAGTAAATGTGTCGTTATTTTTACCAGGAAGCATTTTGGCAAGTACTATATTTGTCGGAGCTATCAGCATCACCGACAAAAGAAAGCCTAGAAGAGTTCCTAGGAGTATAAATTTTCTTTGAAAGGGACTTTGTATCCCCACTAAAACTGCGTTTTCAAATTTTTTAAACATTAGTGAGATCCTTTTTTAGAAAAATCTGGTTTTTTTAACATTCTCACTGCTAGATAAGGTGTAAAGATATAAGCTACAAAAAGTGATGCAATAAGAGCTATAGGAACATTTAATGGAATCGGTTTCATAAATTGACCCATCATTTGACCAACAAATGCCATAGGTACCATAGTCATGATAATGGCTAAAGTTGCAATGTTAGTTGCTGGTCCGATTTCATCTGTTGCCTTTACTACAAGGTCATCTAGCGTTTCATCTTGGGATTCAACAGAGTGAAAATGACGATGAATATTTTCAATAACAATAATCGCTGCATCCACTAAAAGACCAAGAGAGAGGAGGAATGCAAAGAGGGTAATACGGTTAATTGTCTGACCAGTAAGATAGGCTACAAAGAGTGTTATCGCTAAAATCGCAGGAACAGTAAAAGTAACAATAAGAGACTCTCTCCATCCAAGAACAAGAACAAGTAAGATAGCGATAATTACAATAGATAACACTAGGTGGTAGACAAGTTCGCTAACTGCCTCATCTGCTCTTTCACCATCGTTTCTTGTTATTACATAAGAGATACCATCTGCTTTTAATAACTCTTTATTTGCTTCTAGTTCTTTTTTAACAGCATCTGCGATAAGAACAGCATTTGTTCCTTGGAGTTTTGAGACTGTTAGAGTAACTTGCTCTTGTAAGGGAGAAAATTTACCATCTTTACTTTGAGTGCTTATAGAAGCAGACTTAAAATTTTGAATATCATAGGAGTCTGTTATGGTCGCTACTTGTCTTAGGTGGATAGGTGAACCCATATATTGAGCTACTAAAATATCTCCTACATCTTTGGCACGCTCTATGGTTTTTTTGACTCCAACTATTACTATCTCATTCTCTTTTGTTCTATTTTTAACTGCTGGCACACAGGAGCACAGTGATTCAACAGCTTTTTTAATCTGACCTAGTGAAAGATTGTATCCCGCTAGTTTATATAAGTCAACTTCAATGTTAAACTGATGCTTATGAAGACCTTTGATTTGAGTTATGGCAACATTTGGAAGTCCGTTGATACGATGTTGTATCTTTTTTACTTCATCATGAAGTTTCATATGATTCATCTTAGAGTTGTTAGAGAAAAATGCAACGGAAACAATAGGAATATCAATATCAATATCCAAAGGTTTAATTAAAGGATGTTTTGCTCCTACTGGAATTATGTCGATATTTTGCATTATCTTGTCATAAACTTTGAGGTTTGAATCTTCTTTCTCTTGCCCGATATAAAAAGCTGCAGTTACTATACCTACATTATCCATTGCACGACCGTAGATATGTTCAACCCCTTTTACCTCTTTCATCTTGCGTTCAAGTGGTTGAACGATTACTTTTTGAACCTCTTTGGCACTAGCTCCAGGGAGTGCAACGATTACACTCGAACCAGAGATTACCATTTGTGGATTCTCTTCTCTTGGCATAACTTCAAGAGCTAAATACCCGATAGTAAGTAGAAAAATCCCTAAAACTGTTGTCAGTGGATTTCTTAAAAAAGTTTTTGCTAGTCTACCAGCTACACCTGTTGGTTTATAAGATTTTTGATTGTTCATTATAAAAATCCTTAGTTGATGTCAACAGTTGCATACATACCAGGATAGACTGATTTGTTATTAGTCTTAAAAGATATTTTAATTTTAAAAGTATGTGTCATTGGATTTGAGTTAGGAATGATTGCTGAGACCTTACCGATTACTTTTATCCCTAAAGAGGGAATCTTTACAATGACTTTTTTACCATGAAAAATTTGTGCTAAGTTACTCTCTGCAATCTCTGCCGATATTTTGAGGTTACTTAGGTCTGAAAGAATGATAGCAGGCATACCGGGCATCGCCATCTCTCCTACTTTGATGTTTTTAGCAACAACAACACCCTTGTTTGGAGCTTTAATAACTAGGTATTTATACTGATTATTAACTTCGTCTAGTCTCTCTTTTGCGATTGAAACCATATCTCTAAGATTTTTTGTGGCTAATTCTAAGTTTTCAACCTCGTATTTTGAAACCATATCTTTTGATAAGAGTCTACGATGGCGTTCTAGGTTTATTGCAACATTTGTGTATTGATTTTGGTACATCTGTAGGGATAATTCTGCTTGGCGTTTAGCTGAGTCGATTTCACGTGAATCAATAGTATATAAAACTTGATTTTTTAAAACTTTTTCACCATCGCTGACACCAACAAAAGTAACAAAACCCATGTAACGGCTTGTTATCATCTTTTGGTTGTCTGAGATAACACTTCCCGAGAGTGTAATTGTTTCGGCTATTAGTGTAGCTGTAAGTGCTATGATTATTAAAATATTTATAATCATTATTTTTCTCCTTTATTTGCCAGTTTTTCTAGTGCAAAAATTCTTTCGTTTCTTTTATTCTTTACTAACTGAAGCTGTAATATTTTTTGAATTTGTTCAGACTGTTTGATAATGACATCACTCATTGAAACTAACTTTTCTTTATATCTTCCCTCATAGTTTGCATAAATCTCATTCGCAAGAGTTAACTCTTTATTTAAAGAATCAAGTTCTTCATCAAGTGATTCTATTTCTGTTTTGAGTTTTGCAGTACGAAGTTCTATCCCTGCTTGAGCGAGTTGAACTTGAGTTTTTGTCTTAAGATATTCAAGTTGAGATTTTTCTAGCTTGGCACTACTGATGCCGCCATTAAAAATATTCCAAGTAAGTCTAGCACCTACTGTATATGCTTGATGGTCTGATGCCTTACCTAAAAAAGTGTTATCGGCAGTTGCAATTTCTGCGAAAGCTCCGACTGTTGGATAGTAAGCCGCCCGTGAAACACCGAGCATACCTTTTCTTACTTCGAGACCACTCTTAGCTTTTTGAATGTCGAGGTTACTTTGTAAAATTTCTTCAGTGCTTGAAGTAGGCATCTTTACTTCTGTTTGAGGAACTACTATTTCAGTTGTTTTTTCATTAAGTAAAAAACTGATGTAATGATAAAGTAGTTTTTTGTTTGAATTCATTTGAACTAAAAGTCGTTCAACATTGCCCCTTTTAGCTTTAACTTCTAAAAGATCAATATTTTTTGCATAACCAACTTCAATCATACTTGTCGTCATATTTTCTAAAGTATGTATGTTTTTTAAAATAGTCGTTAGATTTTTAATAGAGCTTTGTAAAAGAGCCATATCGTAGTAGCTTTTTCTGAGTTCATAAATCTTTTCGTTGATAACTTGCTCTTTTTGGAGAGTTTTCATTTTTATCATAGAGTGCATAATCTCTGAGTAAGAGCTTATTTCAAATCCTGTAAAAAGAGGCACTTCGTACTTTAATTTACTTTGGAAAAAGTTTCTATCTTGGGGATAATTTAAGTCATTTGGTTGCGTTTGTAGTAGTTGTGAAGCAGGTAGGGCAGGGTTAAACTCTGAAAATCCAAAGTCCCCAAAACTAGCTTCACGTGAAGTAAGTTTAAATCCAAATACATTTCCTGCATCATTTGAACGGGATATATCTTGGATAAAGTCTAATTTACCCCAATGATTTCCCGAAGCTGTAGTCTCATCTTTTTGTGCTGTTTTGACATCAAAGTTAGCTGTTTTTATCTCTAAATTGTCTATTTTTAGTTTAACAATCGCTTCTTCAAGTGTCAGCGAGGCACTGAGTTGGGGACTGCATGATAATAGTACAATCGACAATATACTCACTATTTTGTACATATATTTTCCTATACCTAAAATTTTAGTTAAGCTGGGATTATAACTAATATTAGAATAGCCTATATTATTGCAAGCATATAGATTGAAATTAAAAGAATATGTTAAATAATTTGAAAGTTAAATAGTTTAAATGGAAATAAACCAGTGTTTAACACACTAGTTTTATAAGATTTTTTATTATAACAAAATTCGCTTAGCGATGACATTTGCGATTATTCCCTTTATTGTGAGTATAATTTTTTTTAAAACAGTTTTGACATATATTGTATTTGCTATTGAGAGGTAGTGTTGCACCGCAGAGTTTACATTTGTTGGCGAGTTGGTTTTGTTGGAGTGTAGTTTCGATATAGTTGTTTAAAACACCGCGTGCTTGTCTTGCTTTTTTATCATCTACAAAGTACTCTGTAAAACGATAACTCAACCATAAGTAAAGTGAAATTTCTTTAACCATATCTTCCGCATGGAGTAAATCATCTGTTGTTTGTGCAAATGAACCTATAAGTACAGGAGTTATGTAACGAATTTCCTCTTTTCTTTCTAAAGCATGCAGATAACTCTCAAACGCAGCAACAATATAAGGAGATTTGAGTGTAAGAGGAGCACAAGAGAGATGGTATTTTGTCGGTGTATCTAAGTCGTATTTATCCACAATCATGGAAGCTTCAAGCATATCATCAAGGCTAGTAGCATGAAAAGGACCATTAAACTCCATGTTTTTGTCAAAAAATTTCAAAATTTCATAAAGGGATTTCTCTTCTAAGATATTTCCAACGAGTTTAATATGCTCTAAGTTTGCCATAACTGTAAAAGGTATCTTAATAATATGGTCTTTTTTATAAAAGTTTTTATGCACAATCTTTAAAACATCAGCTGAAAGTGCACCTACATATCCCTCTTCTCTGAGTCCAAATCTTCCAGCACGACCCGAAATCTGGTGTATTTCTGAGGGTATTAAGTTTCTTGAGTTTACCCCATCAAACTTTTCAGCTTTGGAAAACAAAATCGTTTTTATAGGTAAGTTCATACCCATAGCAATGGCATCAGTCGCAACAAGTAGCTGCGTTTCACCTGCACGAAAACGCCGTGCTTCTTCTCGTCTAACTTCAGGAGAAAGGTTTCCATAGACAACACTGACTTTAAAGTTTGAAGAAAGCTCTTGTTTGAGTCTTAAAACATCGCGTCTACTAAACGCAATGATGGCTGTTCCTTCTTCTATCTCACTTTTATGTGTTGGATGTTCTAAAAGTGTAAGTGGATTTTTTCTCTCAAACTCGATGATTTCAAGTTCTTCGCCAAGATACTCTGCAAGGGCGACAATGGCCTCTTTAGAGTTGGAAGATCCAGTCATGATAACTTCTTTTGCGGGAGCTCCGATGATTGCATTTGCCCATGCCCAACCACGGTCACGGTCGTCTATCATTTGTACTTCATCTATGACACAAACATCTACATCTACTTCAAAGTTAAGCATTTCGATAGTAGAGCTAATATGCGTAGCATCATCATTAATGATTTGCTCTTCGCCAGTGATAAGTGAACTCTCTACTCCATGAGATTTAAGTGTTTCATATCCTTCAAGCGCAAGTAAACGCAGGGGTGCGAGATAGTATCCCGTGTCAGCACTTTGGAGTTTTTGCATAGCTTCGTAGGTTTTACCACTGTTGGTAGGTCCGATATGAAGAGTGAGTTTTCTTCGCATATCTCTAGCAAGAGGAAAGAGGTTTTTAAAGTCACGTATGGTTCGAGCAAGAAGTTGTTGTCGTTGTCTTTTTACTAACTGCTCTTGAATGTTATAGATAAAGATTCGTGTTGTTTTTTTTACGATTTTTGGGGAAATTATCAGTGATGGAGGAAGAAGCTCTAAAAGAAACTCATATACTTTTTGATGTAATGCTTCATCTGTAAAATGAAGAAGTTGTGCATATCTACCACACTCTTGAACAAGAGTTTCTAAAGAGAGTAAAAACTCTTGCTCATGAGCTTCTTTAGCTTGTACTAATTCAACATCAAAGTTAAATCGCTCGGCATTCCAAATATGTCCTAAAAGCCCATTAAGTTCGACATGAATCTCTAGTGCATAAGGAAGCTCTATCTCTGAAAAAGGAAGTGTGAGTGTTTGCTTGGTTTGAAGAAGCACTTCTTTATCATGTAACTCAAGCCCTTCTATATCTATCTTTTTTTCAATGATACTTCTAAGAAGTTTTTGACTCATCATAGGAAAGCTAAGTTCTGTTTTTGGAGGATTAGCTCTAAGTGAGGTTGTGATTTGTTGTGTAGTTAGATAAGCATGTGGCACTTTAAGAGAGGAGATAAACTTGTTTATGCTCTCCTGTTCTTTAGCAATTATTTCAAGTTTGTCTTGGTGTATCTTTGCACAAATTTCATCAAAATCTGTCTCATGAAGATAGCTATACTCATAAGGTTTTGTGTTGAGTGTTAAAATTTTATGAAAAAATTGGTCGTATATTTTATACTCTAGCGAGGCATTAAACTCTAAAGAATCATCTATATCAAAAAATCCATCCAACTCTTTTTGTAGCATCTCTTTTTTGAGTTCAAAACGGATATGTCTAAGTTTTGATTCAACTGTTTCTACAGTGATTTTTTTGCTTTTAGTAGTGTTAAACGCAATAAGAAGTTTTGTTGCTTCTTCTTGGCTAATGTCAAGTTCTTCTAAGATAAATTCTAGTTTATTAGCGAGTTCAGGTGCAAAGTGTTTGGGTGTATCAGAGGGATATATTTTCCCATCTGCCTCAAAAAAGTTGAGTATGTCTTGTTTGTAACCACCATCAGGTTCACTCCAAACCATACGGATTGTTTTTATAAGGAGTTTTTTATTGTGTTCTGTATCGTAAATACCGAGAGTTGCAAAAAGTTCACTCAAAGTCTCAGAGCTTACTCTCTCTATACCCACATCAAAAGGGTCACCATCAAAGTATTCTTTAATTCTTTGATTAACCTTACTATTTTTTTTATTTTTTTTAGCCATTTGTAATTATATTATAATTTTTGTGATAGAATTGCTCCAAAGTCTTTAAATATATGAAAAGGATGTTATATGGGGTTATTTGGTGGGTGTTCGCAAGAGCAAAATCACATTAAAGAGTTAGAAGTTAAAAATAGAGAGCTTCAAGCAGAAGTCGAAGAACTCAAGGGCATCATTCATGAATTAAATAATAAAGATGAAAAAATATGTTCCCAAGAAGATATAGCAAAAGAGGATATTATTCAGCTTTTACTGAAGTCTTATAAAAGTGGTGTAACTTTTACAAGAACTATTATGGAGTCAGCTGTCGATCAGTTAGCAGATGCAAGTCAAACAAATGAAAAAACAGCAGCTCGCATTGATACTGTTCAGTTAGATTCACAGAGCATCAATGAGTCTATTGATATGATAGCTCAAGAAGCAGAGAACCTAAACAATGGTGCTAACTCACTCAACGATAGTGTCTCTTCTATTGGTGAAATTATTAACCTTATTAAAGATATCTCAGACCAAACGAACCTTCTTGCACTAAACGCAGCTATCGAAGCCGCTCGTGCAGGTGAACATGGACGTGGATTTGCGGTGGTTGCCGATGAAGTACGTAAGCTTGCAGAGCGAACACAAAAAGCTACCAATGAAGTTGAGATTAGTATAGGGCAACTTAAACAAAACACATCAGAGATTCAAGATGTAGCCGAAATGTTTAGAGCAAATACAGATAGTATGCATGGGAAACTAAGCTCTTTCTTTGAAGAGTTGGAACATGTAATCAGCAACTCTCAGCATATCTCTGGTGTTACTGAAAATATCTCAAATGAGGTAGGTGTTGGTACAGGTAAACTTGACCATATTCTCTTTAAATTACTTGCATATGATTCTTTTCTAAATGATAGAGGTCATGACTTAATAGATGAAAATAGCTGTCGCTTCGCACAATGGTTTAATGTAAATAAAGAAAAAATCAAAGACGATACGAGAGCGGTTGCATCTTTAGGCGCTCACCACACGGTAGTACACCAAGAGGCGAGACACGCTGTAAAACAATGGCACGAACAAGAGTTTGCACAAGCGATAGCGACTATGGTCAAAGTTGAACACTCTAGTGAAACTGGATTTGAAGAGTTGTACGATAGTTTTGTAAACCATAGAAAATAAAGAAGCAAATGAACTACACTGACGAATGGACTCAAAAAGAGTATCTGGTAAACAAAAAAATACTTCAAAAGAATGGTGTTGATGTTGTATTAGTCGATACTATTCTCTCTCCTATAAATAAAGCTCAAACAGTGACCTATAATCCTTACGAGTTGAAGCAGTATAAAGAAGGCACGGTATTTGTCTTTTACTGCGATACAGGTAAAGCTTCTTTAAATAGACTCCAAGAGTACAAAAAAAAGTTTCCAAACAATCCTTGTATATCACTCAAAGGCGGTAGAGGATACTGGAGAGTAAATATGATGGTATTAGATGAAGAGTAAGATTGAAGAATTTAAAACATGTTTAGATGAAGAGCGGTTTTATGATGCTCATGAAGTTTTAGAAGAAGTTTGGTTTCCTCGAAGGTTTGAAAACTCTAATGAAGTGTATCTTCTTAAAGGCTTCATCAATGCTTCTGTGAGCTTTGAACTTCATAAACGAGGTAAAATAAAACAGAGTAAAAAAGTTTGGTTCAATTACTTGAAATATAGACAGTTACTCTTTAAAATGGATACAAAATATCTTAATGAGTATTATGATTTAAGTCGTTATATTGACAAAATTTACAAGGAAAAGAGATGAATGAGATTTTAAGTTACTCAGATATGGCAATTATGTATGTTAGCCAGTATGGAGTAAAAGTAGTTGCTGCTATAGCGATTTTTGTTGTTGGAAAATGGGCAGTACAAAAGATAACACTATTTCTTAAAAACATGATGATTAAGTCTAAAGTTGATAAAACTTTAGTGGAATTTGCCGAGAGCCTTATCTATTTTGTACTCTTTTTAATGGTGGTTTTAGCGTCGCTAAACGCCCTTGGAATTAATACAACTTCATTTATCGCTGTATTTGGTGCTGCTTCTTTAGCTGTTGGTTTGGCACTACAAGGTTCTTTAGCAAACATAGGTGCGGCAGTTCTTATTATATTATTTCGTCCTTTTAAAGTGGGAGACTTCATTGAAGCAGCTGGAGCGACTGGAACGGTAGATGACATAAATCTTTTTTCTACTATCATTTCACCTGTTGATAATCGTACTATTATCGTACCAAACGCAGCCATTATCCGTGGAAATATTACAAATTATTCAAATAAGTCAAAGAGACGAGTTGATCATATTTTTGGCATAGGCTATGATGATGATTTAAAACTTGCAAAAGAGACACTTATGGAGATAATGATGCAAGATGAAAGAGTTTTTCAAGACCCAGCACCTTTTGTCGCGGTGAGTGAACTAGGTGATAGCAGTGTAAACTTTACAACTAGGGCATGGGTAAAAACGGCTGATTATTGGAATGTATATTTTGAAATGATAGAAAAAGTAAAACTTACATTTGATGAAAAAGGCATTTCTATTCCTTACCCTCAAATGGATATTCACACAGATAGGTAAATAAAGATACAAGAGTAACAGCAAATCTGATTATGGATTATTAATTTTAGTAATTTCTTAAAAACTTGCTATTTTTTTGCTATAATTTTAATAATTATTTAGGTTAACTATGGGAGAACAAGATGACATATGGCGAATATCATTATGCAGTAAAGTATGATATGCGACTAGTAAATGGCGAATGGGTGGTAAATAAACCCAATATTGCTATACCTAATAAAATGTCAAAAGATGCTGCAAGCATCTACTATACAAATAAATTTAGAGAATATTGGGCAAAGAATAAATCTACAAAAAAAGAGTAACTTCTTCTGTAAAAATTTTATCAACTAAATACACACTTCTCAAAAATCACTTAATATAATCTTAAAATCAGCAAACTTTAATGACTGTTTATGTAACATTCCGTGTCTATAACTCTCTAATTTTTTTAGTGAGTTAAATTCTACTGGAAAATTTAAGAAAAAAGGAATTGTATGCCTACAATCAATCAACTGATTCGTAA
>ERZ890953.952-NODE-952-length-15421-cov-13.475140_pt1 | contig 15421 bp, 13 predicted proteins | sample MGYA00521264_ERZ890953 | MGnify/ENA primary metagenome ERZ890953 (study PRJEB32303, sample SAMEA104408629) | aquatic metagenome | biome: Brackish water; feature: Chemocline; material: water | place: Baltic Sea | collected 2014-10-26T21:54:00 | depth 200 m ...
AAGTCAAAGGTCAGATTCGTCCTCGTTATGAAACCGCGGATGTTAAAGACAATGGCAAAGATGCGGGAAAAGCGTTTACGGCTAGAACGCACCTTGTCGTATCGGCGGGACTATTAGACATAAAAAACTTATCTGCTACGATTGGTATTCAATCAGTCAACAACTTTGGTTCCGACAAATATAATAGCACTGATAACGGTGAACTAACATACGACGTCGTCAAAGACCCTCAGTTTGCCATGGTGTCAGAAGCGTCTATAGACTACAAGATTAACAAAACAGCCCTACACGCTGGTCGTTCTCAAGTAAATTTAGATAATCAAAGATTCATAGGAACTGTTGGTTGGAGACAAAACGAACGTTCATACGACACTGTTTACGCCGCTGACAACAGTATTGAAAACTTAAATATTTTAGTCGCCTGGGTTTATGGTTTACAAGGCGTTGGCGCAGGTGTTACAGCGGATACAAACACAGTGCTTTTAAATGTTAAATACAAGGTTATGGATGAGTTGAGCGTAACCGCATATGACTACATGATGGCTAGTAAATTTGATACAATGGGTATCGCTTTAACTGGAAATCTAAACGCGGCTGGAGCGAAACTAGACTATCGCGCGGAGTATGCCACTCAGAGTGATGCGACTATGGAGATTCATAGCGCTGCCGCCAAAGTCGACGCGACTTACATGAACTTAGATTTAGGCGCCAATATTTCTGGAGTATTAGCCGGCGTCAACTATGAGGTTTTAAGTGGTACTACTGGAACAGATGGTAAAACTAATTTTAATCCAGCTCTTGGTACAAACCATAAGTTCAACGGTTGGGCGGACGTCTTTTATGTCTCAGACAATGGAGGAGCTGGTCCAAAAGGTGGTTTGAAAGACGCCAACGTTCGTTTAGGTTACACAGCTAAAGGCTTTGGCAAACTTCTTGGCGTATATCATGACTTTAAAGCTGATAAGAAGATTGGTTCCACTGATGATTTAGGCTCTGAAATCGATTTTCTTTATACGAACAAAATTCCTGGAGTTAATGATTTGACAGGTCTTGTTAAATACGCGTCTTATTCCGCTGGACAAGCTACTGGTTACACTCTTGACAAGCAAGTGGCTTGGATTGGGTTGGATTACAAATTCGCCACCAAATAAAATACGCGAAGATTACAATCGCCAAATTGTAATCTTCGTTCTCCCTTTCAAGCAACTCAGATTAACCCTTCGAAAAATCCTTTTAAACCATTATCCATAAAGCAAGATGGAAGTTAATTATGCCTAAAATATAAGTAAAATTTATTTAAGGATTGACATTGGTAAAGAAATCGATATATCCGTTATTTTTGCTTGGAATCGCTTATTTGCTGTTTTCTAGTCAAGACGCGAAAATCATCATAGCTGGGATCGCCATCTTTCTAATTGGCATGGTGTTCATGGAAGATGGCTTTAAGCTTTTCAGCGGAGGCATGCTTGAGAGAGTTTTGGAAAAAAGCACGAGCAACATGCCAAAGGCGATAGTGACCGGTTTTTTCGCCACGACGATGCTTCAAAGTTCTTCATTGATTTCCATCATCATCATATCTTTTTTGAGCGCTGAAATGATTAGTCTTTTCGGAGCGGTCGGGATAATTTACGGTTCAAACATAGGGAGCACGACTACCGCGTGGATAGTGTCCTCTTTAGGCATGAAAATCGATATCGCCCATTACGCCATGCCTATGATCATCTTTGGCGTAATGTTTAGATTTAAAAACAACAACGCGTACAAAGGTTTTGGAAATATTTTAGTGGGTCTTGGCTTTGTGTTTTTGGGCATAGCGTACATGAAAGACGGCTTTGACGCTTTAAAAAACGGACTCGATCTCGCTCAGTTCGCGATGGATGGTTACCTTGGAATTTTAGTTTACATTTTAATTGGCGCCGTAGCGACGGTCGTCATACAGTCAAGCGGCGCGACGATGGCTCTGATTATCACCGCGGTGGCTACTGGACAGATTGAATACGTCAACGCTCTTTCCTTAGCCATTGGAGCCAACATAGGCACAACGGTAACCGCCGTTATAGGCGCGGTTTCTTCTAACTCAAATGGAAAACGATTGGCGGTCGCCCATTTTATTTTTAACGTTTTGACGGCTATTATCGCCATAGTTTTCTTGTACCAACTAGCCGATTTTGTTGATATTCTGAGTGCGACCATTGGAATTGGCGATAAAGATTACGCCATGAAATTGGCTCTCTTTCATACGGTCTTTAACGTCATCGGGGTTTTAACCGTTTCTCCTTTTACTCATAAGCTAGTGGTTTATTTGGAGGGTCTTTTCATTGAAGTGGAGGAGGGAGTTTCACGGGCTCAATATTTGGATGACGTGGTGATAGCCGTTCCAGAGTCCGCGTTGGTGGCGATTAAAAAAGAGGTGATTCATCTCTACGACAACGCCACGGAAGTTTTGGCTCACGCCATATCTCTGCACAGACACTCGTTTTTGAATAAGGAAAACATCCTTGAAGTCGTGAAGAACTCAACCACTAAAATCGATATTAACGTAGGGAAGTTTTATGAGACAAAAATTAAAGAACTTTATGGAGACATAGTAAATTACGCCACGTTGTCGCAAGACAAGATGGATGAAAATCAGATCAGACAGGTTTACTATTATAAAGTCGCGTCTAAAGATATTGTCGAAGCGGTTAAGGACGTAGAGGAGTTACAGAAAAACGTCAATTTTTATCAAAAAAGTAACAATGACGTAATCAAAAACGAGTACAATATTTTGAGAGAAAAGATTGCCAACACCTTGGACAAAATCGAAGACATCAGAAATGATGAAGACGACATGGACTCTATGCTAAAAGTTAAACAGTTGAAAATAGACATCAACGAGCTTGATATCATAGAAAACGGAAGGATTGACAGCCTTATCAGAAGTAATAGCATTACGACAAAAATGGCGACCTCATTAATAAATGATTCATCATTCGCTTATGATATTTCAAAAAGATTAATTGAAGTCGCCGTGACGTTGTGGATAGAGGATGAAGAGATTAAAACATTAACGGGAGAAGCATCATGAAAGTAGAAGAATTGTTTAAAAAAGCTGAAAAGTTTTTTAATCTAGATAAAAAAACACAAGAGAAAAAAGAGAAAAAAAGGGAAAAAATAGAGTCTTTGTTGGAGAAAAAAATAGCTTCTTGCAAAGAGAAGATAAAAGAAGCCGAATCCAAAAAGAAAAAAGAAGAGTTGATAAAAAAGTTGGATATTTTACTAAGTTTACAAGAGAAGATATAAGTTTACTCCATAGATGGAGTAAACCCACTCTTATTATAATCTTTGAGCCTATTGAGACACTTTATGTTGTAAGTTCGACGCAAACATGAGTTCATCAAACGTTTTATTTAACGCTTTACTTTTAAAACCATTAGTCACCAACTCTTTTTGGAATCTTACGTAGTCGCCTATTTTGACGTCACTTCTCGTCACGGCGACCCAAAAAGAAAGTTGCGTACTCTCTTTAACTTCTAAGTAAGTGTAAGCCCCTCCATGTTCAACGCTAAGTACTTTACCTTGATAGAAAGGCTTGACAACTTGTTCCTCGGACATGTCTTGTTTATTAAGCTGACTCTCGCGAGCGGTATCTGCACTTTTCAATTCAATGTTTTGAGCTTCCAAGCTAAACACTGTCAAAGAGAGCAGTAAAATTTTACTAATTAATTTCATTTTTTTCCTTTAAATTTTTTTTAGGATACGCAAGCGCTATGACAAAAATCACTATGGATGAGACTATATATACCCAAGTTGGAATTGGGACTGGGTCGCCCGTCGCGTATGAATGCATGCCCGCGAGATAAAAATTTACTCCAAAGTAGGTCATCAAAATTGAAAAAAACGCCACTACCGAAAGTACCGTAAAAAGATATGGAGAGTATATATCTTTCATGAGTCTAACATGAAGCACTATCACATAGACTAAGATTGATATATACGCCCAAGTCTCTTTTGGATCCCAACCCCAGTATCTACCCCATGACTCGTTAGCCCAAATACCACCTAAGAAATTTCCTATGACTAAAAGAGTCAATCCCAACATAAGAATAACTTCATTAACGTACGTCATGTTTTTTATATGTACGTCGATGTAAACGCGACTCTCTCTTCTAGCGATAAAAAGGAGCAAAGTAATCATCCCAAGTATCGCTCCAACCCCAAAAAATCCATAACTTGCGGTGATTACGGAAACATGAACGCTTAACCAGTATGACTTTAACACGGGAACAAGATTAGTTATTTGAGGGTCTATCTCTCCTAAATACGCGCCAAATATAAATATGCCAGCCATAATAAACGCCGCGCTTAGCGCCAAAGTAGACTTTCTTAAAAAGATAAAACTAGCTAAAATAGCTGAATATCCAATATATACCATAGTCTCATAGGTATTGCTAATTGGCGCGTAACCACCAATGTACCATCTAATCCCAATACCAAACGTATGCGTGGCTATCAAGATGGATGAAACTATGGTAATTAATATTTTTACTTTTGAGTTTATAAGTCTATTTAAAAACATAGAGCCAAGTCCGTAAGTCAGCAAGAGAAATCCAAAGATTAAATAGACAATCGAAAGTCTGATAAATAGTGACGTTTTATTGAACCAAATTTCAGTATCCAACTTCTCCTGTAGAGGCGTCACGCTTTTTCCAAACTTATTCTGATATGTTCTTATACCCTCGATATACGCAAAGCCTTTATCATAATTTCTATTGTACGCGGCGTCTAGCAATCTACTTGTGGCGCGTTTGACATTGCTATCGTCCACCATTGAAAACATAGTCTTAAAATCAACCCATTTGTTGCGTTCATTGTCAGGCAAAGGATAGATAGTCAACAAAACACCTCTATAACTCATAAATACAATATTCAATCTCTCATCAACTCTTATCACGTCTCGCTCAAACGTTCCTCTCCTAGATGGTACAAGTTGATTGGCGTCCTCTACGTATTTTGTTAGCTTATATTCCATTTTTTCATCAAAAAAATCAGTAAACTTGACGAGTTCTTGATTATCGCTAACACCTAAAATCTTACGAAGTTTTGGTGTTTGCACTTTGATAATATCAACTTTTTTCCAAATATCGGGACGAGAAAACATTCCTAAGACGACTTGATTCGCGTTCATTCCTTGCCATGAACTTTTTCCAGTCAACTTACTCAGAACTTCACGGTTTTGAGTGTCGAGTGGTTTCATTCTACCCACGGGATCTTGCACGACCAAAGTGGCGAATTCATCCGCCAAAGCTTTAGAGTTTTCTTTATGCTCTTGTAAATACCGCTTTACGTATTCGCTCTCAGCGGAAGAGGGTGTTTGACTTAGCGCCAAAAATAGAGCTAAAAGAAAGGAAGCTATTGGCATTTTTTTTATTTTTTTTATCAAAAATTGAAACCTTGACTTTTTATCAAAAAGGTTTAAAATAAGCCCTAAAAATAGTAGTGCGTAACCTATATACGTTATCTCCACTCCGGGGTCTTTATTGACCGAGAGTTGCGTTCCTTTCTCATCCGTGTCGTATGAGGTTTGAAAAAATTTATATCCCCGATAATCAAGAGTGTGATTCATATAAATATCTGTATCAAATTTGGTCTCTTTTTGTGAGTCGATTACCGTTATAGCGCTACTAAAGGCTGATGGAGACCGACTACCTGGATATCTTGTCATAGTGAAATCATTAAGTTTCAAATAAAATGGCGTTACTATATTTTCTTCACCCGCGACTATAACGTTGGATTTTTCGCCTTCTCTGATAAACATCATTCCGTCAACGCCATAATAGCGAGTGAGTCCAGCCCCAATTAAAATTAAAATAAATGATAAATGAAACATTGTCCTTGCTTTGACTCTGTACATTTTTGTTTTATGTATGACAAGCAACATATTAATGGCAAGAAGCAACAATGATAGTTCGTACCACCAATTGTCATACACTAATTCTCTCGCTCTAGCAGTGCCAAAATCATTTTCTACAAAGGTGCCAATGGCCGCGCCTATCGCTAAAATCAAAACTAGAAGAACCATCGTTCTATATGAACTAATTATTTTGTATACCAAAAATAAACCTTTTAAGCATCTCTATGAACGCATTTTAAAAGAAAGAGACTTTAAAGTCTCTTTCTTTTAAAATGCGTTACTTAGGAACAACTCCCTAAGTAACATCACTAATCTTTATCTATAAAATGATGATTTCACATCAACGTCTTTTCTAGATTCCATATTTAAGTTTCCATTTTTAACAGCGGTTTTATACCACTCTTGTTCTAATGTAGCTTTAAATTTTAATTTAGCCGCAACTAGATTTTCTAAAGGAACACCCGATAATTTCTGAGCTTTTTCTTTAGTTGAAAAATCAGGCGCGATATAGTCAGTCACTCCATGTTTTGCAAGAACCGCTACAAGACCAAGTCTCGCGTTCATCGCTGATTCATTCGCAACGGCTAAAAGACGTAACGTCTCTTCAGGAGCGTGAAAGAACGCTGGATGAGAAGCAACCGCGTAATCCCATTTCCACTGACCACTTCTAATATGTTCGCGAATAGCTTTCAACTCTTCGTCGCTAGCGCCGGCTTCCATAGCTTTAGCTGTCTCTAAGTGGGCTTTCGCCAAGTTATCCATAGCTAGTTCATGCAGTTGATCTTTTCTTTCATACTTTCTATGAACGATTTCTTCAAGTGTTTTTTCACTCTCTCTATGGCATGTCATACAACTTCTATCCATAGTGTTTAATGGGTTTTGTAGTTGGTGATCGCTATATTTTACGGCGCCTTCTTGCGTGTATGGCATATGACAATCAGCGCATGATACGCCTTTTTGAGCATGTATTCCAGTTTTAAACAGTTCATAGCCCGGATGTTGCGTTTTAAGCATTGGCGTTTTGGATAACTTATGAGTCCAATCTGAGAAACCAATGTCATTATAGTACTTTTCAGCGCCTTCCGCCGTTAAACCATTCGCCCAAGGCAAAGTTACAACTTTAGCCACTTTTGCGACGCCGTCTTTATCCGTCCACTCAGTTTTTTTGAAATAATATTCAACATGGCATTGAGCGCAAACAAGGTTGCGTTTTTCTTGATGAGTGGAGTCTGCGAACGTTGGTAGTCCAGCGGATATCAAAGCGCGATCCAAATGAGGTCTTCTTACGCTAAGAACGCCCGTTTTGTTGTCATGACAATCGGCGCAACCAATTGAGTTTACAATTTCAGAACCATACTTGGCCCATTTGCCTGTAAAATATTCTAATTCACCGTCTCTTTCTATAATTCTTGGAACGTCTGGAGATTTACAAGTCCAACACGCCGTAGGCATTGGTCCCGACTTCGCGTCTACTGGATCGCCCGTTCTTAGTGAATTTACATTATCTTGAAGCGCATAGTAATGACCGCGAGGAGCGTTGTAGTCCTTTGAAAAACCATAACCAGCCCATAAAATCGCTAACTGAGATTTATCTTTAAGCATATCTTTAATCTCATCGCCTTCTTTCGTCTTTTTCCAAGAACTATATTGTCTAGGATAGTATCTAGACCACTCTTCACTCTTATTTTTGCTAGCTTCAGCGACAATTGGCGCGGTTGCCAACTCGACGCGTTCCGCCTCTCGCGCGTTAACGCTACTAACCATCAGTGAGATAAAACCAATTGCGGCCAATGAGCCTGCAAGCAATAACTTATACTTCATTCTTTTTCCCTTTATTTATTTAACTTCTTTGACGCCAAGGTTGTTTGGCACTGTCGTTATGCCTCTAACTCTCCCGTGTGGAACGTCTCTATGACAAGACCAACATTTTCTTCCATTTTCCACGCCACTGGCATCATCAAAATTATGATACTTATCCGCATTCGCTCCAATCGTGGAAGTAACGCTGTTATGGCATGATATGCAGTTCGCTTGAACCCTTTTCGCGCCGTCATCGCTAATTCTCATCGCATGATCGTACGTGTTGAGAGTAAACGCGACCGTGTGATTGAAACCATCTCTCGCTTTTGCCATATATTTATTCACAACCCCGTCAGTCGGCAAATGACACTCTACGCATGTAGCGCGTTGAGCATGAGAACTGTGTTGCCATGTTGCGTACGAAGTATTCATGACATGACAATTTATACAGGCTTTTGGATCTTTTGAAAGATAAGAGAAGGCTTTTGCCGTTATAATCAAATAAATCGCAAAACCAATCGCCACCAAAAATGCAAAAATCGCAATTTTTTGAAGTGCACTCATATTTTTCACACTTCCTCCTTTACATAATTAACCTTAAAGTTTTAAGAAACTCACCACTAAATCAACCCAAAACTACTACGTAAATATACATAATAATATTAGAAACAATTATAGCTATATTTATATATTATATTTTTGACTTACATCAAAATTATTAGTTAATTTTAAAGAATTATATTTTTTGATATTATAAAAGAGGATTTTTAAAGCATAAGTGAGGATACTTATGCCATTATCGCATTATTTTTTAGCGGTCTCTTCGATAGATTCACCAGTTTTTCTTCTATTGTAGGACTTGCCTTTATCTAAATAGATTTCGCTACAATATAAACAAATAATTACAATGAGATAATATGAAATTAAATAAAAAAGTTTTAGGTTTAGACATAGGTTCAAATAGTATAGGTTTTTCGCTACTAGAGTTAAGCGAAAAAAACGATGAGATAATCTTCAATGAACTTTCAAGTAATAGTATTATTTTTTCAGAGCCTAATAGTGCTGAGGATAGAAGAGAAGCACGAGGTTCTAGGCGAAGAAATGAGAGAAAACGAGCTAGAAACAAAAACGCTAGAACAATCTTTACAAACTATGGAATTTCAAATAATGAGTTTATTAGTAACGCGACTAACTATCTTAACTCTTTAAAAGTTAAAGATAAAGATGTCTATACGCTAAGAGAAAAAGCTGTTTTAGGCGCATTACTTTCAAAAGATGAGTTTATTTTCTGTACCTACTCGATTCTTACAGATAGAGGGTACAACAATATGTTTTCTATCTCTAATGAAGATGGTGTGATAAATGACGCAGTATCGAAAAACACACAAGAGTATGAAGAAAAAAACTACCCGATTCCATCAATGGTTCTAACTCAGCACAGAAAAGATTTAGAAGAAAAATTTCAAAATATCCCTATCCGCAATAAAAAAGATGATTACAGAAACTCATTAGATAGAGCCATGCACATTGAAGAGTTTATAAATGTGGTAAATTCACAAGCAAACAATCAACTCATTTTTGATTCTAAAGAAAAAGCCCAAGATTTTATACAAGAGATAACAGATGAATCAGAGGTAAACACCCCTTTTTACCAAAGAACTTTAAAAAGTTTTGAGGGGATGGTTGCGTATTGTTCTTATTATGATGAGTTTAACCCTAAAGGCAAAGAGAAAAGAGTACCTCTTGCAAATATAAAAAACATAGAATCAACACTCAGACAAAGCATAGATAATTATGAGATTTGTGATAGTAAAACAGGGGAGATTCAAACGCTTACAAAAGATGAGATAAATAATATAATCGATTTTTGGATAAATACCCCATCCTCAAATGAGATAAATGCAAACAATATTTTCAAATCTTGTGGCTTTAAAAATTTAAAACTAAACATCTCTGAACAATCAAGCCAAACAGTTTTAAATATAGAATCTCACAGAAATATTTTAGAGATTCTAACCCAGTATGAGGTAGATTTTAAAGATGCAAACAACGCTTTTTATAATGAGCTATTATTAGAACTTCATTACTTCAAAAACAACAGTTCAAGAATACTACACATAAACAATCTCATACAAAAGTATGAGTTAAATCTTGAAAAAGAGTTCACTGAAAAAATTGCAAATTTAACGGGTATGGATGGATTCGCATCTTTTTCTCTAAGATTCATAGATGAAGTTCTACTCATCATAAAAGCGGAATCTAAAACGCATTATGAAGCACTAGAAAAACTAGGCTATTTCAGCAGGTATTTAAAGATGCCAACTTATGACTACCTTCCACCATTAGAGCCTACAAAGGCAGATATAAAGTGGTTACAAGAAAATATATCTTACTTCGATTCTCAGCACCTTTTTTATCAACCTATGATGTCGCCAAAAGTTAAAAGAGTTATATCAATTTTGAGAAAACTTATAAATGAGATTATTTCGAAATATGGTCGTATTGATGAGATACGAATCGAAACGGCAAAAGAGATGAACTCAAAAATCGAGAAAGAAAAAATAGATAAGAATCAAGCCAAAGATAGAGCAAAAAACAATGAAGCGATAAAGTTTTTAAAAGAAAATGAGATTAAAGAATCAGTCAAAAATATAGAGATTGCTAAACTATTTATTGAACAAGATTGTGAGTGTTTATATTCGGGTGAGCCTATTACTGTAGATGAGGCTTTTGATGAGCATGAAACTGAGGTGGAGCATTTTATACCAAGGTCGGTGATTTGGATAAATTCCTATAAAAACAAGATTCTTGTAAAGAAAAAATACAACCAAGAAAAAGGTTCAACTCATCCAGTTGAGTATCTAAAATCAATAGGGGAGTGGGAAAACTTCAAAGGGAGAATCACAAAAACATATATCGCTTTTAACAAAAAAGATTGGCTCACAAAAGAGGATATTATAGATTCCATTATGCAAAAAGAGCATTGGCTAGATTCTTACCTAAACGATACCCGTTCAGCCACAAGAACGATACAAAAATACTTAAATCATTACCTTTACCCAAAAGAAAATCTTCACGGAAAAGATGAAGAGAGGCGTATATTTAGCGTCAGTGGCAAAGCGATTAGTGAACTCAAATATATGTGGGGGATTCATGACATGATGCCAAAAAACGAAGATGAAAAAAAAGACAGAAACACAAATTACCACCATACGCTTGACGCTTTTAGCGTAGCATTATGCTCAAACTCCGCGATAAATACGCTTCATGGTTATTTTACAAAAAAAGAAAATAAGTACAAAAATAAAGCGCTTAAAGAGAATCTAGCAAATTCCTTACCTCACTCCGTTGATGGGGTGAACATTGTAGAGCATCTTAAAAGTTTAGTACAGAGATATGAATCAAACAGCTTGTTAGTTTGCCCTTATAACAAAAGAAAAACCAATATGAAAGGTTTTAAAGATGGTAACTTAAAGCTTTATGTGACGGCAGACCCTAAAGATTCTACTAAAGAGATTCTAGCTGAGATGCAAAAGGTAAGTATAGATAGCGGGATTCTCATAAAAATGGTTGGTGGATTTCCTAAACCTAGAAGTGATGCCGAAGTAATAAAAGAGATAGAATCTATACAAGAGAGATTAGACCCACAAAAGCAGAAAAAAATTATAAAAGCGATAGAGGTTTATGCCATTGAGTTGTTAGAGATTCGGGCTAAAATGGAACTACTCGACAAGGAAATAAAAAAATTAGAATACGCTAAAAAATCAAAAACACACAAAGAGTTTAACGATTCTATAAGTGAAAATCAAAAACCTTTTAATGAAGAGAAAAAGATTTTAGCAAACCAGCTTAAAGAGTTGAAATGTAGTTTTACTGTAAAAAATGGAAAAAGACAGATAGTTAAATCTTTGAAGCTTTATAACTCTAAAATAAGTGAAACAAAGGCAGACGCAATAGTGTTTCCAAATAGAGAGCGTAATAAAATAGAAAGGTTATCTTTAGTTAATTTCAATAAAGCTATAGATTCTAAAGAGCCATTTGTTATAAAAGCAAATGAATCAACCCTAAATGTGGAACTTTTCAACACTCAAAAAAGAGGTCAAGCAGTTGGGTTGAACTACTTTAGTTCTATCGCTAATGATGTGAGTGTAAAAATAAACGATAAATTTATAGAAGAGTTAGAGAGTCAAAAAAGTGATATGAGACTCTATAAAAATGAGATTATAAAAGTGAATGACACTAAAAATGATAAACGAGAGTATTATATTTTTAATGGTGGTGGACTTATAGCTGGAAGTAACAATAAGCTTTCTATTAAAAATATAAATCTAAATAGTTTTACTAAGCCGGATAAACAAGGTGGAACTAAAGAGATAAAAGAAGACAATGTAACCCCAAACAAAACAACAATAATCTCAAAAGTAAAAATAGATTTCTTTGGAAATATCAAAGAGGTTTAAGCAAAATGATATATATAAATGATTATAATTCATCAGCTTTCAACAACATATCAAATGGGGATTTGAAAACTTTGGTTAAAGCAAGAGGTGTTTTCCCGAGCCTCACAAGATTTATCTTGAATTCGGGATACTCTCGTGTCTTTTAAACAAATCTTCATAAAAAACAAATCCTATCTTAGTTATCAAAACAACTCAATGAGTGTTAAAAATCAATTTACCAAAACTCAGGTCTCACTAGATGATATAGATATTGTAATAGTAGAGAACCAACAAACCACTATAACCTCAGCTTTACTCTCAAATATGGCGCAAGCAAATATATCTGTAATCTTTGTAGATGACAAATTTGTCCCCTCGTGCATAAGCATAGGACTATATAAAAATAGTAGAACCACTAAGATTCAACGCTCGCAAGTCGCTATAAAAAAGCCTAGACTCAACCGTCTTTGGAGAGATATTATCTATGCTAAAATCTTGAATCAAGGCGATGTTTTGAACACAATAAAAGATGATAACTATCTCTACTATTTACTTAAAAAAATAAACTCAGGAGACAAAAACAATGTAGAAGCAGTTGGCGCCGCTTACTATTTTAAAGAACTATTTGGAAAAGATTTTTGCCGTAGTGATATAAAAGACAATAGAAATATAGCTCTCAACTATGGATACAGCATACTAAGAAGCTCTATAGCAAGGCATATTGTAGCTTATGGATTAAACCCATCTTTTGGTATGTGGCACTCTAGTGAGCTTAACGCTTTTAACTTAGCAGATGATTTGATAGAACCATTCCGACCGATAATAGATAAATACGTTTTGAACCACATAAACAAAGATATTGAAATATCATCAAGCCATAAACAAGATTTGGTAGGTTTACTCTATGCCAAAGTAAAAAACTCCAAAAATCAAAACAGTTCCGTAAATGAAGCGATTAAAAACATAGTTTCTTCATATCAATCATTTTGTTTGAACAAAAGGGAAGATATAGAGATATTTACTATGGTAAAAAATAATGAATGACGCAATAAGTGGGTACAGAAAAATGGTAATATTTGTAATGTTTGACATGCCAACAGAGACAAAAAGTGATATGAAAAAATATCGTACTTTTAGAAAAAAGCTTTTAGATTTAGGATTTATAATGTTTCAATACTCTATCTATATAAGATTTTGCAGAAGTTTAGCAATTGCAGAGAAATATGAGAGAAAAGTTGAACAATTTGCACCTTTAAATGGCTCAATAAGAGTGCTAAGAATCACAGAAGAGCAGTATAAACACATGAAAATCATAGAAAATTACCGAGAAAAACCAGAAGAAAAAGTGAAAGAGCAGATGCAAACAGTGATGGTTTTTTGAGGTCAAAAACACCGCTAAACCCCTACAGTAAAGGGTTATAGAGGGTATAATTATATCAAATGGGGATTTGAAAGTAGGTTAAAGCTGAGTCTTTTTGAGTTGTTCGCGATATTTTATTATATCAAATGGGGATTTGAAAGTAGGTTAAAGCTACCGCGAGATGCGCCTTTGTCGAACGAAGATTATATCAAATGGGGATTTGAAAGTAGGTTAAAGCAAATAGCATTATGGAAAAATTTACTACTGTATTATATCAAATGGGGATTTGAAAGTAGGTTAAAGCATCTCAGATGCAATACCGATAAGAATACTCATTATATCAAATGGGGATTTGAAAGTAGGTTAAAGCAGTGTAGTTACTGTAATGACCAATTAGCTTATTATATCAAATGGGGATTTGAAAGTAGGTTAAAGCAGTATTTAGTTCAATGTTTTAAAGATAAGATTATATCAAATGGGGATTTGAAAGTAGGTTAAAGCCACACAATGCAATTAACAAATGAACTCACAATTATATCAAATGGGGATTTGAAAGTAGGTTAAAGCGATAATATATTTATAGCGTACGGAGTCATTATTATATCAAATGGGGATTTGAAAGTAGGTTAAAGCTTTGAGGGGTGAACGATAAAATATTCGATTATTATATCAAATGGGGATTTGAAAGTAGGTTAAAGCCCGATGTCGCAAAGCATAAAACAAGGATGATTATATCAAATGGGGATTTGAAAGTAGGTTAAAGCTTCATCGTCAAGAGTCCTTTTGTTGAGGTAAATTTTTATGTCGCCATATTCATAGAAGGTGAGACCATAGAGTCTGCTAGTAAACTTGTCCGTTACGATGAGCGGGACTTCAAAGACAAAGCCAAAGTTCTCTCGCATGTGAACTAGAACGTCTTTTTCTTTCTCTTTGATTCTTTGCTTGAAACTCTGAGGAATGTCGTCGCGCTTAAAAGCATAGTCTTTATAAGCGTTAAAACTTAAAAGAGTGAGCGCGAGAATTATGACCGTTATAAAAACAAACTCTAATTTTTTTACGAACATACTTTATTTCCCATTTTAAAGATTTTATTGAAGAGTTAGACGACGCTGTTTTTCGCTGTCTCTTCGATAGATTCACCTGTTTTTTCTTCTATTTTATCTCTTTGCTCCGCCATTTTTACTCTTACCTCATCCATAACATGAGGGAGGACGTTGTCGTCTTTTAGCCATCGCACCTCGTCCACGTGACCGCCGTATTGGGCTCCGAACTCTTCTATCTTTGTTTCGAGTTCTTCCACGCTTAGGCAAAAAGCGACTCTTTCGTCAAGGGTGTCTTTTAGCTCGATATACCAACCCTTAATCGCTTGCATTTTGATGGTCGCTTCAAAAACAACGCTCATTATTTGCCTTTTGTCGCGTCGAAAGTTTTAGCGAAACCGTACAAATCTTTTTTCTTTAAATCGCCATTGTAAATTATGTCTTTTGGGAGTAGGGTGTCGTCATGAAGCATTTTTGGCACGACGTCCGCGTTGTTGATGACTTCCATGTGGGCGTCGAGTTCGTCTTCGCTGTAAGCCATCTGCATGTCGGCGGCTATCACGTGGGGGATGGCTTCGATGACTCTTAGTTTGTCAAGCTCCTCCGCGACGCCTTCGCCTTCTATGGTGATGATGACTCTTCCTTTTTCATCATGAAGATGATAGTCGCAGACTTCGCAATCTTTGAGGGCTTGAACAACCTCGTCTAAAAATTTTGGTAGCGTTTGCACCACTATGCTTGACACGTTCATTATAATTTCCTTGTTTTAAGTTTTATTCGTAGGTTACTTTTCTTACTTTTTCGCCGTTTTCTTTGCGCATGTTGTCGTATAATTTTTGAAAAACCAACTTTTGCTCATTCGCTATGGGCATTCTTAACGATTTGTATT
>ERZ890953.953-NODE-953-length-15417-cov-6.232196_pt1 | contig 15417 bp, 23 predicted proteins | sample MGYA00521264_ERZ890953 | MGnify/ENA primary metagenome ERZ890953 (study PRJEB32303, sample SAMEA104408629) | aquatic metagenome | biome: Brackish water; feature: Chemocline; material: water | place: Baltic Sea | collected 2014-10-26T21:54:00 | depth 200 m ...
CAGTACCACTACTAAAAGCTGTCAAGCCTTGATCCAAACCTCCTGCACCAAAACCTGCACTAACTCCACCGATAGCAGCACCAAGAGCAATCTCTTTAAAACCTTTACCCTGAATAGCAGGTATAGCTGCTCCAATTGCTACACCAACTAGTATAGGGTTACACATGGTCTAACCTATATTCAATCCAGTAGGCCCACTTGAACCAAGGGTTCTAAACTTAGACTTCCCTGTAGCTCTCCTTGCTGTCCTAGTCTTAGCCTTTGTGGTTGCTTTTTCTGAAGGACTCTTAGCAGAGGACGCTACAGTAGCAATAGGGGCTGGAGGACTTGGAGGTGGGGGAGGGGGGGGGGGGGGGGGGGGTGGCGGTGGAATACTTGGTGCTCCTCCACACATAAGGACAGTCAATAGGTTTAACACACTCTTCTCCTAACTAGTATTTATATTAATTTGATCTGTATTTTTAAACTGATCTTCTCTTAATTCTTCTTGTTTATTCTGTAACCAATAGAGTACTTTAAGTTGACCCTTAAGTTCACAGGTCTGCTCCCAAGTATCTACTGTATTTATAGTATGTGAACCAAAGTTAAGCTCTAATGTCCTGAGTAAACCATCAGTTATTACTATGTCATTCTCAAAATTCATGAAAGGCTCTCCTAAAGAGTCGATATTATCTGAACACTGTTCAGTTATTATTTAGTAGGACAAACACCTGTAGCACACTCATCATTTTCCATCTCATGTGAGCTATCAGTATCACTAAAATCTACTTCAATTAACTGTGCTACATACTCATTGTATCTCTCCTCAGTAACTACTTCTTGTGGGAGGTACGCATAGACGGTATTAGTAACGGGAAGAAAACTAACACCAACATAGCTAGACCAATTAGTTTTAAGCCAAGCTCTGATACCAGGGACTTCATCCTCTTCATAAGAAACAGTAATCGAGCAGTTCTGTTCAACGTAAGAATCCATGAGAAGCTTGTATCTTGACAACTGTTCAAGAGCCGTCTCGTTATTAACATACTTGTCTCCCTCTTTAGTAAATCTAATGTCATCCCAACATACAGGAAAGGTCACAATAGCATTGTGTTCATCAATAGGATTAACTACTACATGATATCCTGCTTCTCTTAGCTTAGGTAGTAGAGGATCATTGATAGAGAAGTTAACATTGTTAAAGATGTACTTACCAATAGGCTTATGACAGCCTTCAGTAGTGTCCATGATCTTACTCAGTGTACCACTAGGTTTAATAGTAGTGACATTCTTAGGACGTTGTGTCCCTAGCTCATCAGCCATTGAGTATGCCCCATGTACTGCTATGTTTCTAAATCTTTTATAGTCGTATTCATTAAGGTCTTCTCTAGTGGTGATTCCGGTGAGACCAACTCCGCATAGTCTAAGATATTCGTTGTTCTCATGCCATGTTCTCTGTAAGATTCCATCATCAAGGTTGACCAGTGTTTGCCTATAGTTCGCCCTAGCTGTAACATAGAGTGCTCTATCGAGTCCTCCGTTATCATCCCTGAATTTTCCAACATCGACTTCGGTAAGATTACAGAAAGCTTTATTTCCAAGGAGGATTTCGGCACAAGGATTAACTCCTGAGAACCAAGGTGCTCTTCTTCTTGCCTCTGCTCCATTGATAATTCCTGGTTCGGAACCTCCGCTTTCTTTAATAATTTCAAAGACTTGTCCCAGTTGTGCATCAGTAGGTTCCTTCCAAAAGACTACACTATTATTAGATTGGGAACGGTGAGGCAAATCCACGAGGTTGTCCTTAGCTCTGGCGAACTGCTCCCACTCTGGTGTGTCGTGATAAACCAGAGCAATCTCAGCAGATCTCCTGCTACTTAGCACCGTTCCCAACCAATTCATTACATCCAATATATCCATCTTACTCAGCAGCTGTCCAGACTTCTTGTTTAGAATCTGTGCTATGGCTGTGAAGGCTTTGGACAAGGGGGCATCACCTGAGGAGATCCATCCATACCCTGCAAGACGCTGCCCTGCGGGTCGTAGATTTGTGAGGTCGAGTACGAACTTTGTAGCTTTCCCTTTGTAAGCCAGAAGCTTACCGATACTTTTAGCCCAGGCTTCAGCGGAGTCTCCAACTGTAATTGTCCAAGTCCCTGTATCGGCATCGAAAGATTCTTTGTTTCCTTCGTGTCCTCCTTTCTTGGTTCGCTTACTTCGGAGCACTTCAATGGTGTTGATGGGTGACGTAAACCCACTAAGCGTTCCGACAACTGGCGTAAAGCCAACTCCACAACCTTGTAACAGGAGCCACAAACTGTCAACGACATCGTGTATAGTCTCCACTTTAAGATGAGCACAATTAAACTGACTAGCTTCTCTCTTCTTAGCTACATCAGTTCCTCCTAACCATAGTGTTCTACCTGATACCATCACCTTACGGTCTAACATAAGCTGACGTAGTTCTTCTAGCTCTACACACACAGCCTGATAGTACACACCCTCAGGGTTAGGCTTACCTAAAGCTCTATCCCATAGCCATCCTTGGTGACGTATAACTCTATCAACAGTCTCTTCCCAAGACTCATACCCACCGCTATCCTTTGGTCTATTATAGGTACGTCTGGTTATTACTTGTGCTCTGACAGATGGTGTTGTCAATTAATTAAACCCTCCAGTACCGGAGGCTCATAGTTCAAGCCCTTCTGGACTTTACCATTAGCGTCCTTGATTAGTGGTAGCTTACTCATGTTAGACTTATGAACTAATGCAAATGCTCTATCAAAGTCCATACCAAATGATACTGCCATACCCTTAATCACATATACAACGTCACACATTTCTTTAAGTAAGTCTTGCATCATAACATGACGTTCTTCTGTGTGCAGATCAGTTTCAATATCAAGAGCTGCACTTGCCAGTTCTTGTATCTCTTCAAAGAGGAGCCGTAACCTAAAGTCCATTAACTCTTTGCTGTAAGGTTGATCAATAGCTAACTCCATCTTCTCATGAAACTCTCTAACTCTTTTCATTATAGTAAAACTCCTTCATCATTTCAATACACTTTATTGCTTTGTTTAGATCCTCAACACCATTCTTATCTTGATGTCTTACTACATATTTAATTACACTACCAACATCTAATGTTAGTTTGTTCTCAATACAGAATGTCCAGGGGTCTATCTTATACTTAGCATAATATGTAGGACGTATGTTAGTACTACCACCTAGCCATTGATCATTTAAATCTTGACTCTTACAAAATGCTTCATGATTGTCATTGATTTGTCCACACTCACAACACTCCATCATGCTCTTAACGGCTCCCATAATATTACCTCCTCAGTTTTAAAGTCATAGTCATCAGCTCTTAATATCTTAGCTACCCTAGCCTGTCTTAGTGCATCCTCTTCAGTAAGGTCAGCCTTATGAAAAGCTGTAAGTACACTGTCCCAAGTAGGAATCTTAAGTATTTCTACTGCTTTCTTAGGCCCAATACCAGGACATCCTTTGTAGTTATCAGTGGAGTCACCTACTAGTGTCTGGTACAAGTGCATATAATCTGCAAGAGTTTCAGTCACCATTTCAGTTACCTCACTATCCATATTAAAGTATTCACATGGGATTGTCAACATATCTTTATCAATACTAACGATCACATTCCTAGAATGACTACCATCAGTAGCTAAGATACCTAGACCATCATCAGCTTCACAATCATTTAAGGTAAAAGTAGTATGAGTTTCCTTAAGGTATTCCACCAGAGAATGATAACCTAGAGGCTTCTTTGTGGATTTTCTATTGCCTTTATAATCTTCTAAAATTTTATGCCTAAAATATTTTGACCCTCTAGGAGAGAAGCATATAATGAAATTAGAGATACCTATCTTCTCCTGCCAATACCTTATGCTACTATCAGCTTGAGCTTTAAGTTCTGCCAGGTTAGTAGCAGTAGTAACTATACCATCAGGCCACTCTACTTCATTCTGTACAGCCCAACAAGTTCTGTATGTAAGTATGTCTCCGTCTATTAATAGCCTTGAAGTCTTCATCTAAGTCTCCCATATCAGCGTGTGTTTGAGCATGACAATTTTCACACAAATAAACACATTTTAATAATTCTTTAAACAACGATAATTTATCCTTATGCCCTGCTTGTCGTGTAATATTAAATTTTTTATCCCCTGGTATTACATGGTGGAAACAGAAAGTTCTTTCGTTATTAGTTAATCCACACTCTTGACAAGTAAAATTAAATAACCAAGCCAAAAAACTAGTTCTAACTTTATGATGATATTTTGAATATGGCCCCAGATCACTTCTATCAGCTGATTGATATGGATTACTCTGCTGGATTACTGTATTCATTTGCTTCATAAAAACTATTAAGTCTTCTAGAGTTTTAATGTGTGTCAGCCCAAGTTTTTCCAATGTGGCTAGTTGCGGAAAGTGTGCAGCCAAATTCAAAGTACTCTCCTGCTCTAGAAATAGATTCAGCTGCGTGTTTAGCAATTTCTTCTGCATACTCTTCTTTAACCTCTATTTGAAACTCATCGTGAATATTTGCTACAAACTCATAGTCACTTTGGTTGTAGTGTTTTTTCAGACGGTCATCTAGCAGGATCAAAGCTTTCTTCATAAGTATAGCTCCTGCACTCTGTAGTAGAGTGTTTAAAGCAGAGTGTTCTGAACGTATGTGTAGTTGCCTACCGTCAAGACCAACGAGATGCCCTCTCCTCCTGAAGACTTGCTTAACCTTTTCGGTAAGCTCCATAAGACCGCTAATTCCAGATAAGAGGGACTCTCTTCCTTGTTTACCTTTCTTTGCACCACCTCCAAGAATCTTACCAAGCTTTTGATCTCCTGCCCCATAAATGAATGCGTAGAAAAAAGTCTTTGCAATATCTCTTGATGATAATCCAAGTGCATCTCTATTGAGGGAGTGAACGTCACTTCCATCGTCTTTAGTACCATCGACTGCTGCTTTCGCATATATACCTCCATCATATTTTTTAAGGTATCCTGCTAAAGCTCTTAGCTCCAAGCCATCAGCATCACAACCAACCAATACATGATTCGTACTAGCTCTAAACAAAGAACGACACTCAGTACCATACGGACTGTAGGAAGCAGGGACTTGAGCAACATTAGGATTGCTATGAGTACAACGCCCAGTAACTGCTCCATTAGTATTAACTGAACCATAGATACGTCCACCTCGTTCCAATTTAAGCCAAGCATGATTACCCTCCGCTAATTGTGAAATACGTTTAGAGATTAGGAAGTGCTCTTTAAGTTCTTGACAGTTAGGTAGTAGTAGCCTACTCAGTACTGATTCGTCTATCTTAGGTTTACCTCCAGCTGTAAACTCTGTAGGTTTCCACCCTTGCTTCTTCAAACACCTAGAGATATGATCCCTGGAATTAGGATTGAACTCCACCTGTTTGATCTTATTATACACAGCTCCTTTGCTAGTACCTCTTTTCTTACTACTAACTTTAGGAGTTACTTCACCTTCATCAACAAACCAACTACCATAACTAGCTCTAAGAACTGACCCTAACTCTTCTTGACGTTTGAGTAGTCCTACATATAGTTCTTTACCTTTAACTACATCAAACGCATAGCCATGTTCTACCTGTCTTTGAATGATCTGTGCAAACTTATGTTCTAAGTCTAAGGCATCTTCAGAATACTCTAGTACCTCAAAGTGATACTTAAGATGAGCTGTAACACTAACATCTTGGACACAATAATCAGCCATAGCAGGAGTAAACTTACTCCAGACATCTTCTGATCCTGTACCTAGAGTCTGCTTAAGGACACCCATTCTCTGACCCCAAGCTTTCAAACTATGAGAACCATAAAGCTTGTTGTCAATAGTGTGTTCCTTTGCATCTACTTCATATAGATTAGTATGACAGAGCCTAGAGACCACCAGTGTATCAATGATCTCTGTGTGCTTACTAGGTATCCACCCTAAGATCTTCTTTAGTACAGGCAGATCATAACCAATAAGATTATGTCCAGTGATAGACTTAGCAGAACTCATGATCTCTAGTGCATCTTCAAGACAATCATAAGGCTCTTGATTAGCAAAGACTTGTCCTGCTTCAGCTTCAACTACAGACATACCAATACAATGTATTTTAGTAACAGTAGGAAGTAACCCATCTGTCTCTATGTCTACTATTAAGTCTAAGCTCATGGTCTCTCCTGAAATATACTTCTTTTAGGATGAACTTTTTCTTCTAATTCAAAAATCCTGTGATTCATGCTTAGAAGTAGCTCCTTCAGTTTTTGCATTTCCACACTCTCTGAGTCTGCCTGTAACTGTGTCATAGAAGAGGCTCCCTGCAAGTCCTGTAGATGAGCCTTTATATCTTGCCTTAAGTACTCTAATAGAGGTCTCACCGTCCGATTGTTGGTCTCTTTCAAGTCCAATGACGAAATCACTGAGTTGAGCAATGCTTCCTGACCCTCTAAGATCTGAGAGAGTGACTTGTTTGCCATCTTCATGTCCCTTTCCTTGTTGAGGTCTCTTTAGATGAGAGACTATAAACATACCAATATTAAGTTCTTCTACAAGTTGACGTAGGGTAGTCATAATGTTGTCTATGAGTCTCCTCTCATCTCCTCCTTCAATACCTGATACCATAATACTGAGATGATCAAGAACCACCCAACCAACATTACAGCTGCGTACCAAGTAGCGTATTCTGTTTGCAAGAACAGCAACATCAACACTACCCCAATGGTCGTAAAGATAAAGTCGGTTGTCAGCAAAAACCTCTTCCCACAATTCCCTACGATATTTTTCATCTAAATCTTTCTCCAAGTGTAGCATCTTGTTTGCTGTAATGCTCATAAAGTCAACAGCAGCTTGTCTAACACTTTCCTCAAGTGCAATATACCCAAGTGTCTCTCCCTTAGATAGGAAGTATGAGGCGATTTCCTTAACTGTCGTACTCTTTCCTGCTCCCGTGCCAGCACAGAAAGTAACAATTTCACCTCTTCTGGCTCCAAGTGTACGTTCATTTAATTTCTCCCAAGGATAAAGGTGTTCACTATTACTAATGTCAGCATTAACCAAGTCCCATGTATCTTCTCCAGCAATGATACCATCTGGTCTATAAACTCTAGCTCTCCAGATAGCATCAACTACTGATGATCCTCCCTCTTCACACAGTAGCTCACTCGCATCCTTCTTTCCAAGTCTAGCGATCTTGCATCTTCCTGGTGGGAAAAGTTCTGCCACTTGTACAGCTGCTTTCTGACCTGAAGAATCCATGTCAAACATAAGTATGGTCTCATCAAACCCCAACAACCACTCAAGGTTCTTAGCCACAATCTTCTTAGCTGACTTGTCACCATTAGGAATAGAGACCACAGGCCACTTACAGTTCTGAGCTTCTGCAATACTAAGTGCATCTAATTCTCCTGTCGTTATACATATCTTCTTACCGTCATTCCACAAGTGCTTACCCCATAGGTCAGAGCAATCACCTATGGTGCGGAACTCTTTATTCTTAAATCTAATCTTCTGTCCTACAACTACACCATCTTGTACAAAGGATGCTAGATGAGCTAACTTACCTTCATACCTTCCTATCTTGTACCCATACTTCCTGCACGTAGATTCCGATATTTTTCTCTTTGATATTTCTTTGAACTCTCCTCCAACTGGAGTGAAAGACCCCTTATTCTTTGCTGACTTGTTTCTAAGAAGGACAAGAGAACCACTATCACTATGCTCATAATGATCACAGTCAATACTAAAACAGAATGCGTGTCCATCGTCATACCTCGCTAAGTTATCTTTAGATCCACAGGAAGGACAAGGCTCATGCCTTAGGCAGACACTCTCTGATCCAACTGTCTGGTATGCTTCCTTTGGAAAAGCTAAATCCATGTTTTTCGCACCATTCTCCATACGTTGTCTCAGCTCCCTTATATAGTTTTTGATTCGGGTTAGTAAAGACAAACCTTATATCTAACTGAGGGTGTTGCTCCTTGATCAGAAGGTGTTTAGACCTGTCTGATCCAAGGAACCTACCCTTTGTTTCTATGTACATCTTTACAGCTTGACCCTTGATAATAAAATCAGGAGTATAAAGTCTCTTACGAGGAGTAAAAGGGATACGTTCAGACTCATACTCCCACCTAACTTTGGCAGCAGCAAGTTGTTCTCCTACTGAGGACTCAAGACCTGAACGATACCCTTCTACTATACCTCTACGCATCTGGCTCTTAGAACTCTTCGTCATCGTCATCTACTTCTTCCTCTGAAACTTTGAATTCATCTTTAGGTGATACATAGCTACCCTTCTCTTCACCCCAGTTAGTACCATCAGCTTTAGACTCGTACTCTACAAGGTCAAGGACTCGTACTTTCTTCATTCTTAAACTAACACCACCACCCATAGCATCATAAGGGATAGCCTCGTATGCTACTTGCAGTTTACTACCACCACCTATTGCAGCCATTACTCTATTACCATCACCATCAACCAGGATAGGCTTTTGATCCCACTCATCGCCACTTTTAGTTTTAACATGAGCTTTCATCTTAAAGTTAGCAACGTACTTACCTGTCTTTTCACCCTGATCATCTAGCTCAGGCTTGATAGGATTGTTTTTACCACCATTCATCAGGGGCTTAACAACGTCACTAATCTTTTTAGTTGCATCCTTGTCAAAGATAAGTTTTACTGAGAATACACCATCAGCATCAAACTTAGTGTCGGGCTTGTTCAACCAAGGGTATACTGCAATTCCTGCTGGTGATACATGGGTGTCAAACTTCTGCTTTGCCATTATAGTTCTCCTTTGATGTAGCGTTCTGCTCCCCCAAATTCAGGAACCTTTGTGCGTTTGCACTCTTCTCTCATTGTGTCAACCATCATCATTACATCTGTGATACTGTACTTATGTTGAAGCTTATTGTTATACAAACAATTAAACACACTAAGAATTATAGCGTGTCTTTCTGCCTTACTAAAGTTGTGTAAGGAATCTACTACTGCCATCATTCCTGCTGACACATTCTTTACACTTGAATTAGCTAAAAAAGAACTCTGCATTTTTTACGTCCTCAATGTTTAACTTACCATACTCAGGAAGACTAGGCAAATCTAAGTCTCCCTGCTCTTCCATAAATTTTTTCAGTATATCTTCTTTGTATATTTCTACAAAGGTTTCTCTGAGCACTGTACCTAGTTGTTCTATGTCACAGGCATGAGTACCAAAGGAGTCATGGACTATAGCATAAGATTCAATACCATGATTATCTCTAGCACTGACTATAGTTTTCATGAGGTGACAGGCATCTAAACTATGAACAAAGTTAGGTGCAATACCATTGACCTGTCTAAATGTGTGCATCTTCTCAGCATCACTACTTCCTGCAAACAGTGAAGCCATGCGTCCATTTATGATAGTCTTAATTTCTTTTACTACTGACCTAATGTACTTCTGTTTAACTACAAACCCTGTAGGTAGTGTCCAGTAGATAGGTCTCTTTAGTTTGTTAGAAGCTTTAGCTACATCCTGTAGCCACTTCATGCCTAATCTAGAAGATATAACAATTCTTCCAATAGCTTCATAGATATGAAAAGCCAGATATTTACAATGAGGCCACATATCACTACTGCTATCAATACCTGGAAATACCACTCCTTTGTCCAACTGCTTTTTAAGTTCTTCATGTATTTGATCTCTCATACCGTATAGTGTAGCACCATAAGGAGTAGTCATTACTGGGCGTTTAACCAAGGCACGAGAAAGACAGCCACCGCTACCCCATATATTAAACTCAGGATTATTGTCAAGCACCATTCCGTTTTCTGCTTCTCTTCTGACAATTTCATAGATGTCCTCTGGTTGCTCGTGATTAATAAGATTAGTTGCAGCTCCACCAATGTCATCTCTAAGCATAGCAGAGAAATGTTGTAGACCATTACAACTACCATCAACCGTAACAGGCAAGTGAGACACATAGTCCTCATTATTGTTACAGCAGACATACTCAAAGCAAGACCTTAGGAATTGCCAAGGTTTATCTGCTTCCATCCACTCACGACTTGCAAGAGGATCAATGCCTATTCGCATGATCATTGCCTCATTATCATCTGTCCATTCAACTCTGTCTTCCAAGGACGCTTTATCGAATCCCCAAGAATTGCTGATGTGTACCTTGAGCCATGCAAGTCCTGAAGCACCCATAGCTTTTCCCGTAGAGAATTCCAGCAAGCCTTTTGCGGTATCCTCACCCTGCGGATTGAGGAAGGCTGTGTTGGCATACATACGTCCACGAAAGTCCAAGGTATGAGGGAAATAGATAGCTTTCTCATCTTTAAACTTTCTTGTCATCCACATAAGTTGAGCAAACTGTATACGCTTGGTCTTACGTCTGACATTTTCACTGTGAAGTAAAGTAGCAGTTCTTTTCCATTCTATTATTTCTTCCTTCGTCCCTGTCTTAGGGTAAGACTCCTCCATGTGTCTCTGTCCTGCTTCTGGTATGACCTGACACACTGACTGATTGTCATATAAGGCTTCCATAACCTCAAAGACCTTACTGTTAATTCTCCACCCTGTGCCTTGTACGATATTAGTTGCATGGAACACCTCCTTCAAATTAGTATTATCTAACTGCTGAAGATATGTTGCATCTGAAGACTTAACCAGATTCATTCTAGTATACTGATAGTACCCACCATCATAGACACTTTCCCACTTCCTAGGGTATATCAAGCAAGGCATCTTAACAGGAGACAATAACTCACACACGCTATTCTTGTTGTCTATCCATTTAAGGGAAGCCTCAGTAGCTTCTAGCCAGAATACCTTTTTAAACTTCTTGTGGCTATCACTGGTATGCTTCTTGATCTCAAATAGCTTGGTAGCATCACAAACCATCTTGATTAGTAGAGTACCTAGCCTAGTTTTATCTGCTGTTAACCAGTTATGCCACTCAATACCAGCTTTGTTAGCTGAGTGTACAAGTACTCTCTTTTGTTTCCTGTAGTTAGTAGTCCTCTTTGAGAGATCCCTAGTCACTACACCAAATAAAGGTGCATTCTCTTTAGCAAAGGCTCTAAACCTTGTCTCATCTTCTATGAATGCTCCTACTTCCAGGGCTACCTGGATCAGTTTAACTGGAGTAGACAAATGGTTAACACAAGCTTTAAGAGCTAGGAAAGCTATTACCTCAGAAGGCACAGAGTTAGTCAATAGCTCCATTACTTCTTTTTCACACTGTACAGGTATGCCCTTAGCATAGTCTAACTTGAGTTGATCTAGTTGTTTGACTATCTTACCACAACCTTTACGAATGAATTGAATACCAGCAGGAGTAGTAGACTCATGCTTACCCTTCTTAGCCTCAGTATTCTCATGACGATACCTCTTGACTCCTAAGGCTATCATCTCTTCTTCTAGTAGTTTCTGTCTATTGAGCATTATCTTAATCCCCACATAACTAAAGTCTTTCTAATACCGTGAGTAACAGGTGTAACTCTGTGTCTCCATCCAGCAGGAAATGAAGTGATCATGCCTTGTTCCTTCTCAACTGTACAAGGCCCGAACTCATTCTCCACCTCCAATAGACCACCTTGGTAATCTGTGGGTTCACTCAACTGAAGAACACCAGATATAACCCTGTTACTCACGATGTCACCACCTGTACCTAGATCTCTATGCCAATCATAGTGTCCACCTACATGATACACACTGTATTGGAATGATTGTAGCATAGATATAGGTTCAAGCATCCACATCTTAGACATCTTGGTGAATATCCAAGCGGTGTCTAAGGTGTGGTGTACCCAAGCTATCTTAGTGTTTCTCTTCTTGTGCTCTATAGAATCTTTACCTTTGACTAATACTGCACCTTCTACTAAATCTAATGAATCACCTAGCTCTGTGATCCTGGTTACCTCTTCAGGAGAGAAGATTCCTAGGTAGTGGTTAAGTTGCATAGGTCTACGCATTCTTTTTACCTTTCAAGTAAGCTTCCAAGTAGATATAACCAAGGCCCACATCAATGAGTATGAAGCCATACTGCTTGGTGTATAACCACATGGAAACCCACAGGACTTGACCCAACCAACCTATGATTGGGCCTAGCCTGTGGCCTTGAGCTAACATTCGTATAGCTATCAAAGCCCATACTGATAGGAAGCTCTCAATCCAGATCATTCTAATCGTCCACAGTCTGTAGATGAGTTAGAAGTACAGTGTACAAAATGCCAACCTGTATCTACAACTTTAGCAGGAGCTTCCATGAGTACTTTCCATGAAAAGATTGCTACTAGCATTACCACAAATAAGATCCTAAAGCGGTATCTAATCATTGTCCACTCCTTGTTACTGGACGGTGAGAATAACAACCAGCCCAGTAATCACACTCTACAAACTTCATTGGCTTACTGAAATCCTCTGGTACATCTTCTGTTTCATCATTAACATAAAGGTAAGACGGAGAGTCACCTACGCAGATTGCGTCCGTACCATGCTTGACTAGCTGACACTCTTCTAGGGTAGAGTGAGTGGAGTATTGGCTATAGGAGCCGTGGTCGAACCATGAAGGCATAACCAGGTAAGAACTAAAAGTAGTAAGTGCTAAGGTAACTAAGACTATCATAGTGTTTCTCCAGTGGGTATTTTTGTTATCGAGTAGTTATCCACTTTTTAAACTTCTTATCTGTCATATTGTACTCTAAAACCTTTTCTGTTACTCTCATCTGAGACTTAATGGCAACTATATCTTTTTTCTTATTACTATGAAAGATACCAAAGCCACCATCTTTTCCCATACGTTGTTCTAATGATACCTTAAGCTCATCATACTGAGTTTGTAGTGTCTGTACTACAATAGAATCAATTGAATCAGCTGTAAGTTCTATATGCATTGGAGAGTCTCCTTTTTTATTATGCGGAGAATACTCCACCTATTCACCGCATATAGGTCTGAGTAGTAACAGATACCCAAGGCCCATGAACCATGACAGGATAGTTAGTATCAGTGAGGTAGCAAGTCTCCTGTCCTATCGACTTGGTATGATACACAGCCCATCCTACTTTGACAGGCTTAGTGTGACAAGGCACTTGAATAGCTGAATAGCTGGCCTTGACACCAGACTCAAAGGTAACTTGGAGTTGATTATGTACTTCACCTATATCCCAATGTATACCTTGACTAGCTGGTGGAATAATAAGCATTATAGTTATAATTATTTCATTCACTTTTGTTCTTCTTGGACTCTTTCATTGTCTCATAATAAGTCTGACTACTTGGACTAGCATCATAAGTCAATAGATTAAGTTGGTCTATGTCTGAGTTACGATAAAGCTTTCTTTCCTCATCTACTATCTCACCTTCCCAGTTATGATCAAGTTCTTCAAAAGAACCATCACCATTTCTAAACTTAATATCATTGCGTGACATTTCACTGAATGAATCTTGCATAATATATCTCCTAGTTAGATTAAGTAGGGACTTAGGGTATCAAATGGTATACCCCAAGTCCCAAGGAGAGAGACAACAACCATCAAACATCTCCTTTATAGCATATCTTTAAAACTAATGCAACTCTACCTAAGACTATTTAAGTACTTCTTCTTCTTAATTGCCTGATACTCATCTACAGTCATGAATTGCTTAGTCTTAGTAGAATATACTTCTTCATGTAATCTTAAGCCTGGAATATAAGTAGAAGCAGTTACTTCTCCTGACTTATCATAAGACTTTAGTTTGACCCCGTGAATCTTACTCTCTTGTTTATTATCTAATGATACACCATGTAATCTATATGTACTAATCATAAGGTTCTCCTTTGGTTAACCTATTGTATTAACTATAGTAACTACTACTACTTGTCTAAAAACTTAGAGTAAGACCTAAAGTATAACATATAGTAAGACTTAGAGTAAGACTTATAGTATATACTATATGTTATACTATATAGGAATGAGTTTTATTTCAACTAAAATACGGGTTTATCCTTTGTTTCATTAGGTTTACCTACTGTAAGTAGTAGTGTGTCTAACCTTATGATCATACCCAAAGTCGTCTGTTTCTTCTTCTTGTTTCTTTTTAAGTAAGTCAGTAGAAGTAATATTATATTTATTCATACGATCTTCTCCTTCTTTTAGGTTTCTCTTATTAAACTTACCCTGAGGATTAGTATCTACAGTATATGACCCAGGATTCAGTGCTATGTGTAGCACAGACTTATCACAGTTATCACAAAAGAACTGTATCCCTAGTAAAGTAAAACCCACAGATAAACTTGAAGTATCCCTAGTATCACACTTATCACACCATATATGCTCTATGATCTGACTATAAGGTGCAAACTGATTCTTATTAGCTATATCTATCTTGTTTAGTTTGAATTTCATTGTAGTCTCCTTGTAATATCCTCAGAGAGGCTCTGAGTAGCCCTGTGTTGCTACTTAAGGTCTTACCCTAAGCTACCATATAGGTTTACTATATGATAGCCTAGAATCAGCTCTCATTAGCTTATAACACCATAGTAGAAGTTACGAGCTTTAGTCATATCCACTTGAAAGATTAGTAGTTTAGCAGTATAATAGTCCCACTTCAGCTTCTCTTTCTTATATGTACTATAATCATCTATTTTTGTATAGTATTCATCCAGGTTAGCCTTTAGTTTTGATAGTTCATCTAACATAGTTTTACCTCTATTAAAAGGATATTAAAATAAGTATACCGCTAATCGTTCCAAATAAACAGGCCATAATGACATCAGCAACATCTAATTTAGTTATCATAGTTCAACACCACATTTTTTAAGCATCTCAGAGTAATTAAAGGTATTATTTGATTTAATATGATAATACTCTTTTTTAATATCTGATATATGCCATAGATGACCGCCATTACAGAGATAAAATTCACCTAAAGTGTTACTTTGTTCTTCATATTCTGATTCTAGGTATTCATCAAAGTTGTTGTATTCCATTTGTATCTCCTTTGGTTAGAATTCTTGTATTATTACCCTATCTGTATTAGGTATGTCAATAACTATTGTGTGATCCCTTAGTTCTGTACCCGTTCTAATATCATTGTATTCCTCAAGAGCTTCATCAAAATTAGCATACTCTGTCCACTCACATCTTATTGCTACAACATCAAGCTCCGTTTCTTCACCTGTTTGATCCTCATAATCTTCTATGTATTCAAATAAAGCCAATGCTCCTTCATAACTCATATTGTTGTAATCATCGCCTACTATTGCGTCTACAAATTGATTCTCTGTTATTGTTTGTCTCATTGTGTCCCCTTTGGTTAAATTTAGGTCTGGTATTATTATAATGATTCATTGCGTCTATTTCAGAGTCTTCATGGTATTTATGAGAATTACAAGCGGTTTTAAAGCATCGAGTAAAATATCCTCTGTTTCACCTACG
>ERZ890953.954-NODE-954-length-15416-cov-6.902741_pt1 | contig 15416 bp, 12 predicted proteins | sample MGYA00521264_ERZ890953 | MGnify/ENA primary metagenome ERZ890953 (study PRJEB32303, sample SAMEA104408629) | aquatic metagenome | biome: Brackish water; feature: Chemocline; material: water | place: Baltic Sea | collected 2014-10-26T21:54:00 | depth 200 m ...
GTATAATAATATGAAAGGAATTACATATGAAAAAATTAAGAAACAATATATTTATAATTACAGCCATAGTTTTGATAACTAATCCACTTTATGCGAAAGTGATTCATGATAAGGATGAGTTACATATGAAAACAAAGCATGAGCATAATCATTCTTGTGCTCCTAAAGAGGAACTACCTAAAAAAGATATACAAAGAGCCGCACGAACAAGGCTTTGGATGTTATCAAAAAATAAGAAAATTGCTAATTCTTGGCTAAATGTTCCTATTGTAAGCACAGACAAAAAAAAGTTTGAAGAGAATGTAGAATGGGTGGTTAACTATCGAGATCTAAATGTTGTAAATGAGAAAAAACAAAATATTTATATATTTGTAGATTTGTTCGGGCATGTTCAAGGTGTAAATTATACTGGAAAGTAATTGATTATTTATGACAGATAAAAGCATAAATAGGTTAAAATGAGAGAAATATTATTCTGAACCTACAAGGAAATCTATGTTTGAAGTCGTTATCGGTCTTGAAGTCCATGTCCAATTAAATACAAAAACAAAACTTTTTTGCTCGTGTCAAACAAGTTTTAATCACAAACAAAATACAAACACTTGTCCAACTTGTTTAGCTCTTCCAGGGGCTTTACCTGTGCTAAACAAAGAAGTAGTTCATAAATCTATTATGCTAGGCACTGCAATTGATGCGACAGTAAATAGAACGTCATACTTTGATAGAAAATCATACTTTTACCCAGATAGTCCGACTGCTTACCAAATAACACAACTTTATACTCCAATAGTTGAACATGGAAAATTAGAGATTGATTTTGAAGATGGTTCAAGTAAAATAATTCGTATTAATCGTGCACATATTGAAGCTGATGCTGGAAAAAATATACATGATGGAGATATTTCTAAGGTTGATTTAAATCGTGCTGGAACACCTCTTCTTGAAATCGTTTCAGAGCCTGATATGAGAAGTGCAGAAGATGCGATTCTTTATCTTAAAAAATTACACTCAATTATTCGTTATTTAGATATTGGTGATGCGAATATGCAAGAGGGTTCCTTTCGTGTGGATGTAAATGTCTCTATTCGCCCAAAAGGTGATGAAAAACTTTATACTCGTGTTGAGATTAAAAATATTAACTCATTTAAGTTTATTGAAAAAGCAATAGAACTCGAAGTGGCTCGTCAGATTGAAGCTTGGGAAGATGGTATTTATGATGAAGAAATTTGTCAAGAAACAAGACTTTTTGACCAAATAAAACAAGAGACTCGTTCTATGCGTGGAAAAGAAGAAGCGGCTGATTACCGTTATTTTCCAGAACCTGATTTACTTAAAGCTGTGGTAACAGATGAAATGTATGAAAAATATTCTAAAATCCCAGAACTTCCAGATGAGAAAAAGAAGCGTTTTGTAAAAGAGTATGGTCTCAATGAATACAATGCAGGTGTAATTACCTCGCTTGTTGAGATGGCAAGATATTTTGAGACAATGATGGAAGAGGGAATTAGTGGTAAAAATGCAACTACATGGCTTACAGTCGAGCTACTAGCTCGTCTTAAAGGTGATATTAACATTACAAACTCTCCTGTTAGTGCAAAAACACTTGGAACTTTAGTCAAACGCATAGAAGACCAAACTGTAAGTGGAAAAGCAGCTAAAGAGGTACTTGATTATTTGATGGAAAATGAGACTGATGTTGATAGTGCTATTGATACTTTAGGTTTAAAACAAGTAACAGATACCGGTGCACTTGAAGCTATATGTGAGACAATAATGAGTGCGAATCCTGATAAAGTAGAACAATACAGAGGTGGGAAAGATAAACTTTTTGGTTTCTTTGTAGGGCAAGTAATGAAAGCTTCCAAAGGAAGTGCTAACCCTCAAGCTGTCAATGAAATACTTAAAGCAAAGCTTGGCTAAATGAATCTTTTTAAACGTTTACTCGTTGATGCCTCCTATGCTGTTCAAACATCTAAAGGCTATCAAAAACGTAAACGCTTTTTTTATAATTTATTAGATAATAACGATAATATTTATAAAAAATACTTTGACTTTAGTATGATATTTCTTATCTTCGTAAGTATAGGTATTTTGATTAGAGAAGTCAAACATGAACTTCCCTATCATCTTGTTTTTTTTAATAGCTATATTATCTCAATTATTTTTTTCATTGAGTATCTTTTAAGATTGTGGATTTATGGTAGTATTACCCAAGCAATTATTAAAAGGTATGAGTATGATTCTTATTTAGGACGAGAATTTAAGCTCTCTAAAGCTCTTAGAAATATACTTCGATTTAAACTAGCTTACATTTTTTCAATTCGCGCTATAATAGATTTACTAGCGGTTTTACCATTCTTTCACGAACTTAGACTACTTCGTGTGTTTATACTATTTAGAGTTTTTAAACTTTTTCGATATACACGAAGTTTTCAGACTCTTGCTTCCGTTCTTGCAACCAAAAAATTTGAGTTTTTTACATTAACAATGTTCGCTTCAATTGTTGTATTTGTTTCTTCTATTTTAATTTACGTTATGGAGGCAAACAACCCTCGCTCTCCTATTGATTCTCTTTATGATGCATTTTATTGGTCTATTGTAACTATATCAACAGTTGGTTACGGTGATATGGTTCCTTTGAGTGATGAAGGAAGATTTGTTGCTATTGTAGTGATTTTAGCAGGAATCTCCGTTCTTGCTTTTACAACGTCACTTTTTGTTTCTGCATTTACAGAAAAACTTGATGAGATTCGTGAAGTGAAAACTATAGAAGACATCTCTAAAATTAACAAATTCTACATTATCTGTGGATATGAAGAAGTTGCTCGTGAAGTGGCGCTTTCTCTCCATAAAAAACATAAAAATATTATTGTCATGGATGAAGATTTGTCTCGTGTGAATGATGCAAAAAGTGATGGCTTTATTGCTCTTAATTACGATCCAGGAAGTGTAAGTAGTTATGAAAAATTACATGTAGATATTAATACTCAGGTTGAGGCGGTATTGTGTTTACGTCAAGATGACGTTGAAAATGTTTATACTACTCTTACTGTTCGTTCTATCAACAAAAACATAAAGATAATGTCACTGCTTATGAATGGATCAAATCGCAAAAAATTACAATTTGCCGGGGTAGATGAAATTATTTATCCACAAGAGATCGTGGGTATGATTGTTAAAGAATTGGTTGGGCATCCAGTTGCCTTTGAAGCTATTCATGAGCTTAGAAGTGAGCAGTCCAATATCAATATTCATGAAATTTCCATTACTAAAAGAGTGTTAGAAAATTATGCAAGGGTAGGAGAACTTAATAATAAACAATATAGACTTGTGTTATTAGGTATTTACAAAAATCAAGATAAATTTTATTTTAACCCTTTAGATGAAACTTTTTTAGAAGAGGGTGATTATATTCTTATTATAGGAAATAAAGTTTTTCTACAAGAGTTTGAGACACAACTCAATCAAAAGGCAAATGGATGAAAAATGTAACTGCTTTTGTTTTTGGGTTTAATAATTATGCGACTGAAATTATTGAAAATCTATCAAATGAGTATAAGAATGTTAACATTTACTCCTTAAATAAAAAGGATGAAGCGAATGAAAAATATGAAATCAAAACTTTTGATTTAAGTGATGAGTGGATAGATATTGAAGAATCCATAAATCATGAAAACTCCATTGCCTTTTGTGTTTTAGAAGATGATGCATCAAATATATTTTTAACTATTTCTTTACGAGCAAGTTTTGAACATTTAGTCATAATTTCTTTAGCAACTAATAAAGAGAGTGCCAATAAGCTCCAAATCGCTGGCGCGAATCAAGTTATACCAATTGTAAAAACAACAGCAGATATAATATCTAACATGATTAATCGTCCAGTGGCGACAAAAGTACTGCATAATATTTTATATGAAGAGAGCGATTTAAAAATTGCGCAAATAATGGTACAAAATACAGAAAATTTTGATGGAAAATTTCCTGCAGATATTGATTGGAGCAGATATCAAGGTATAATTGTTTTGTCAATTATACATGAAGATTTAAGTAAAGAATTTATTTATTCATCTCAAGCGAAACATAAAGAGTTAATTAATGGTGATATTTTAGTTGTAACGGGATATGAAGCAGATATAGTAGCATTTGAAAAAAAAATAGGGAGAAGGCATTATGTCGATTGGGGTAATTGGAGCTGGTAAATGGGGCTCGGCTTTAGCATTTGCATTTAGTGAAAAAAATGAAGTATATATAACATCACGAACACCTAGAGATATGACAAATTTTGTATCTTTAGATGAAGTCCTTAAATGTGAGTATCTCATAATGGCAATTCCCGCACAGCAGATTGCTTCTTGGCTTGATGAACATTTTATTTATAGTGGGCAAAAGGTTTTGGTTGTTTCTAAAGGCATCGAAGCTTCAACAGGGCGATTTTTAAATGAAATTTATCAAAAGCATGTCCCTGATGATAAAATAGCATTTTTATCAGGTCCATCTTTTGCTGTAGAAGTTATGCAGTCTCTTCCAACTGCTTTAGTTGTTAATGCAAGCAATGAAGAGTTAAGTCAAGAATTTACTATGCTATTTCCATCTTTTATAAAGGCATATACATCTACTGATGTTGTTGGTGCTGAAGTTTCAGGTGCTTATAAAAATGTTATTGCAATTGCCGCTGGTATTTGTGAGGGCTTAGGTCTTGGTAATAATGCAGCGGCTGCACTTATTTCTCGTGGTTTAGTTGAGATGCAGAGATTTGGTGTTCATTATGGAGCCAAAGTAGATACTTTTACAGGTTTAGGTGGAGCAGGGGATTTGTTTTTAACAGCCTCATCTACTATGAGTAGAAATTTTCGTGTTGGTTTAGGACTTGCAAAAGGAAAAACACAAGAGCAAATTTTGAATGATTTGGGTGAAGTAGCAGAGGGAATAGGTACAGCCTATGCTCTACATGATATTGCTTTAAAAAAAGAGTTATATTTACCAATTGCTAAAGAAGTGTATGAGATGTTAGAGGGAAAAAATCCTCAAAAATCACTTCAAGATTTACTCTCAAAATAAAGGTACTTATGCAAACATTACAAGATTTACAATCAGGAAAACTCATTGGTGTTAAGAGTCTTAAAATCTCTGAGAATTTAACCTCTTTCCCAAAAGAAATTTTTGATTTAGCAGATACACTAGAACTTCTTGATTTGAGTAATAATCAACTCTTTACACTTCCTGATTTATCACTGTTTAAAAGATTAAAGATTGCTTTTTTTTCTAATAATAATTTTGTAGAGTTACCTGCATCTTTTAAAGAGTGTCAAAATCTTTATATGCTTGGTTTTAAAGCTAACAAAATAGAGAAGTTTGATGAAGATATTCTTCCTTTAGGTATAAGTTGGCTTATTTTAACTGATAATAAAATAGCAAAATTACCAAACTCTATAGGGAATTTATCAAAACTGCAAAAATGTGCATTAGCTGGGAATAAAATTGAATCTTTACCGAGTTCTATGCAAAATTGTACAAATCTTGAACTGCTTCGTCTCTCAGCAAATAATCTACATGATATTCCATCATGGTTACTGGAACTTCCAAAGCTCTCATGGTTAGCTTTTTCAGGAAATCCTTGTTCAATTAGTCCAAGTGTTACTTTACAAACTACTCTACATGATAATTTGGAGTTTGGTGATTTACTTGGAAGTGGTGCATCGGGTGAGATTTATAAAGCTTTTAGTAAAGAGCTAGAAAAAGAAGTCGCTGTAAAACTTTTTCGTGGTGCAGTTACCAGTGATGGTTATGCAAAAGATGAGATGAATGCTTGTATGATGGCAGGAGAGCATCCAAACCTCATAAAAGTCTTGGCAAAAATAGAAGAAGAAAAACATTTGGGACTTTTGTTGGAGATTATTTCTGAGGATTTTTATAATCTTGGTAATCCTCCAAATTTTGAGACATGTAGTCGTGATACTTATGATGAAAATATTGAGTTTACTTTAGAAAGAATTCTAAGCATATCAAAAGCGATTATTTCTGCTTCAAAACATCTACATGATAATAATCTCATGCATGGTGATTTATATGCTCATAATATCTTAGTAAATGATACTCATAACTGTTATTTAGGTGATTTTGGAGCAGCTTCTTTTTATGAAAAAGAAGATGATAGATATGAAAAGATAGAAGTAAGAGCTTTTGGATGTCTGCTTGATGATATGTTGAGTCGTTGTATTAATAATGATAATAAACTCTATGTAAAATTAAACAGTGTTAAAGAAATATGTATGCAAAAAGATGTTTTACATAGACCACTTTTTAAAGAGATAGAGCTTATTTAATGCAAGAGTATAAAAAAATAGGTTTTGCTATCTTTATTGGTTTACTCTTTTTTCTGTTATCTTCAACTATTTTCACTCCAATACAAGCTACTTTAGTTGGACTTATTGCTTTTTTAGTAGTTTTATGGACAAATGAAGGACTCTCCCTAGCGGTAGTTTCACTCTTACCAATTGTACTTTTTCCTGCTTTTAATATTTTAAGTACAAAGGTGACGGCTGCTAATTATGCACACCCTATAATTTTTCTCTTTTTTGGTGGGTTTTTACTTGCTATTGCTGTTGAAAAAACAGAATTGCATACTCATGTAGCCGATAAAATTCTTAATTTTTTCCCAAATACAGCTAGAGGAATGATATTTTCTTTAGCTTTAACCTCAGGTGCATTAAGCTCAATCCTTTCTAATACCACTACAACACTACTTTTAATGCCTATCGCTCTATTTATTAGTGAAGATGTAAAACTAAAAATGAGATTTGCTCTTGCTATTGCTTATGGAGCGAGTGTGGGAGGAATTATCACCCCTATTGGGACACCACCGAACCTGATACTGTTAGGAATTATGCATGAACACAATTTAGAGATAATCCCATTTTTTAAATGGGTGGCTATGGTGTTGCCACTCTCCTTTATGATGCTAGTTGTGGTGAGCTTTCTCCTAGGTTTAGGTGTGAAAAATACTCAAATCCAAAGAGAAAAACATAAGCATACTCTTAATAAAGAGCAAAAAAAAGTTATTTATGTTCTCTCTGGTTTAATTTTTATTCTCTTACTCAATGCTCCTATAAAACCTTTTTGGAATGGTTTAGGGCTAAGTGAGAGTGCTTTATTATTAGGCTCAGGGTTATTACTTTTTATGCCACCTTTTAATATTTTGGAATGGAATGAAGATAGTAAGCGAATTCCTTTTAAGATTATGTTTCTTTTTGGTGCAGGTTTCTCAATAGCCAAAGCTTTTAGTTTAAGTGGTTTAGCGGATGAAGTAGCATCTTATTTACTTATTATGACTCATTTATCCCCCATATTGCTTCTTTTTGCAGTTGCATTTTTGATTACTTTTACTACAGAAATCACCTCAAATACTGCACTGATTTCTATTATGCTTCCTGTGATTTATTCTATAGCGCAACAATCAGGTATAGATACGACACTTTTTATGATGGTTGCAACTATATGTGCAAGTTATGCTTTTATGTTACCAATCGCTACAGCACCTAATGCTATTGCAATGAGTAGTGGGGCTGTCCATGTTAAGAGTATGATTCGTTATGGTTTTATACTCAATCTTATTGGGATATTTTTAATTGTTATGGTAGCTGAGTTCTTTTGGAAATCAATGCTCTGATTTTCTTCTTTTATAAAAAGTATAAAAATCTTTTAAAATCAAGAAGATAGAGTAAAACCAAAGTATATCTAAGATAATGTTTTGGTTTAAACCATTACTATAAAGATAGGGATATCCCATAGCAAATGGCCATTTAAAAAAGTAAAAAAAGAGTATACCAACTCCATAAAGTTCTTTTATCATGTAGAAGTTTTAAAAGTGTCCCTTAGTGTCAGCATCACTAAAGTGATCCCATTTTAATTTTGCTCCACCGAGTACATGATAATGAAGATGTTTTACCTCTTGTCCACCGTTGTCGCCGACATTTGTGATAACTCTGTACCCACTTTTTTCAATGTTAACTTCTTTAGCAATATCTTGAATAAATGTTGTCATTTTTTGCATCATTTCTCCACTCACTTCATTAAAACTATCTACATGTACTTTAGGAATTGCTAAAATATGAATGGGTGCTTTAGGATTAATGTCGTGAAAAGCCAAAAAATCATCGTTTTCTAGGATGACATTAGCAGGAATCTCATTGTTGACGATTTTACAAAATAAACACATTGTTGTTTCCTTATTTTTGTTTAATTATAACACAAAAAAGATGCAATGAAGCTATTTGTAAATTATATTTGAGTATAATCCATTTTAATATAATCTATTATAGGAGCTCTATTTGAAAGAGTGGTATGATGCAATACAAGAAGCACAGGATGTGGCAAGATTAGAAGAAATTCGCATCTCTGTGTTCGGAAAAAAAGGTGTTTTAGCGGCAGAATTTATTAAAATGAAGTCAGCACCTAACGAAGAAAAAGCAAAAATTGCTAAAGATTTAAACACTCATAAGATGAATCTTATGAATGAATTTACAGCAAGAAAAATAACATTGCAAACAGAAGAACTGCAAGAAGCTATGAGGGCTGAAGCTATTGATGTTTCTATGTTTAGCACTTCATCAGAGGCAGGAGCACTGCACCCTGTAATGGAGACAATGGATAGAATTGTAGAGTATTTTAGCTCTATGAATTTTGCTGTAAAAACAGGGCAAGTTGTTGAAGATGATTTTAATAACTTTGAAGCCCTAAATCTACCTAAATACCATCCTGCTCGTGATATGCAAGATACTTTTTATTTTAAAGATGAGATGCTCCTTCGTACACATACTTCTCCTGTTCAAATTAGAACTATGATGAATACTCAACCACCAATTAGAATGATTGCTCCGGGTGCTGTTTTTCGTCGTGACTATGATTTAACGCATACTCCTATGTTTCATCAAGTTGAAGGTCTTTTGGTTGATGATGAGGGTAAAGTTTCATTTGCAAACTTAAAATTTATTTTAGAAGACTTCTTACATTATATGTTTGGTGATGTTAAAGTGCGCTTTCGTCCTTCATTCTTTCCGTTTACTGAGCCATCTGCAGAAGTAGATATCTCATGTGTATTTTGTGAAGGAAATGGTTGTCGAGTCTGTTCTCATACTGGATGGTTAGAAGTTTTGGGTTGTGGAATAGTTGACCCAAATGTTTTTGAAGCTGTTAATTACAAAGATGTAAGTGGTTATGCTTTTGGTTTAGGTGTTGAGCGATTTGCAATGTTAATTCATCAAATTGGTGATCTTCGTTCATTATTTGAAGGTGATATTAAGTTATTGGAGCAGTTTAGATGATAGTTACGAGATCTTGGTTAAATGAATGGATAGATCTTCGCGGTGTATCAACAGAAGAAATCGCTAAAACTTTTAATGCTATTGGTTTAGAAGTAGACAGAATACAAGAGTTTAGAGTGCCAGAAAAAATTGTTTTTGGAAAAGTGTTAGAGTGTGTAAAACACCCAGATGCCGATAAACTTAATGTATGTCAAGTAGATATTGGTTCAAGTATTCGTCAAATTGTATGTGGTGCTTCTAATGTTCGAGAAGGTTTAAATGTTGTTGTTGCAACAGTTGGTGCAACAATGCCAAATGGGATGCAAATAAAACCTGTAAAACTTCGTGGTGTTGAATCTGAGGGTATGATATGTTCTGCAAGTGAGATAGGACTTGTAGATGCACAAAGTGGTATTATTGAACTTGATGAGAGTATTGGCTCTTTTACTCTAGGGCAAGAAGTAAGTGAAAACGAGATTCTTAATGACGATTTAATAGAAATAGAATTAACAGCCAACAGAGGCGATTGTCTAAGTATTCGTGGTGTTGCACGTGATCTTAGTGCTGCATTTGATCGACCAATTAAACCCTATAATTATACTGATAATGATGATAAACGAGGAGTTGGACGTATTCTTAGTTTATCATATGAAAAAGACTTGGATGTAACACTCTGTTATAAAGTAATAGATTTAAAACAACTTCAAATACCACTTCTTACGAGATTGAGATTAAAGCAGATTGAAGAAGAAAGAGCAACGGACTTAGAGTCTATATTACTTTATGTGACTCATTCAAGTGGTGTAATTTTAAGAGCTTATCCTCATAGTTATTTTAATCCTGATGAAAACATGTCTAAAGTAATTCTTAAAGAAGATGAAAATGGGTTTGCAAGTATAGGATCAAAAGATACTGCTTCGATTGTAGGTATTGTACAAAATGAGGATTCTAAAGTAACTGAAAATCAGGGTGTAATTCTCTTAGAAGCAAGTTATATCCCACCTGATATAATTTCTAAAAAAATGGCAGACCATAAAATTGCATCTGGACCAATGTTTTACAGAACATCCAGAGGAAGTGAACCTGAACTTGATGGCGGTTTGTCTTATGCAATAGATATGATTGAAGCTAATTCAAAATCATCAACTTTTGGTGGTAACATAGAGCTATCAAATAGTTATAAAGATAAAATTGTTATTGTAAGAAAAGAAGACATAAATAGTATTATTGGTGCTGATATTGATAAAATCGTCGTTTCTAAAATTCTAACAAACTTAGGTTTTGATATTTCAAAATCTTCTGCTGAAAATTTTATAATTTCTGTACCTCAATTTCGTCATGATATATCGCATAAGCAAGATATTATAGAAGAGATAGTGCGAATGGTTGGAATTGATAATATTCCCTCAAAACCATTTATCCTTACAGAAAAAAATCAGCTTAAAGATGATTATTTTGATTATAAGAAAAGAACTATTTTTAGACATCGTGCAGCACAAAGTGGATTTTTTGAGAGTGTACATTTTGTGTTTGATGAGAAAAAAGTTCTCAATAGTTATGGATTTGAAACTACCAAAGAGGATTTAGAATTATTAAACCCTATTGTTCAAACATTAGATACTTTACGACCAACACTTTTAACAGGACTTTTAAAAGCTGCATCGGCAAATATGAAAAATGGATATGCTTCAGTAAAACTATTTGAAATTGGTTCTGTTTTTTCTCCAACTAGAGACGAATCGTTACGATTTTCTATGCTTTTTGCAGGGGATATAGAAAATGAAAGTTTATCAAATGCAGGAAAACCTCAAAAAGTAGATTTTGCTCATTTTGTACAACAAATTTCAAATATTATTGGTAATGTTACACTTAAAGAGTTTAAAACATCACATCAGTTGTCTCATCTTTATAAAACTGCTCAGGTTTTAATGGCTGGTGAAGTTGTTGGAGAGTTGTTCCGTGTGCATCCAAATGTAGAAAAAGCTTATGATTTAAACAATACTTTTTTATGTGAACTTGATTTTGATAAGATTCCATATGGTCTAAAGACAGCACATAAATCGTCTAAATATCAAGCTTCTTTTAGAGATTTAAGTATTATTATGCCACAAAGTTTGAGTTATGAAAGGGTTAAATCAGTAATTGATACTTATGCAACACAAGAGTTAATAAGATATTACCCTGTTGATATATATAGTGATGAATCTTTAGGTGAAGATATGAGTTTATCACTACGTTTTGTACTACAATCTGATGAGAAAACTTTAGAAGAGGATGATATAACAACTTCTATGGATGCAATTTTAAATGCACTTCAAAGTGAATTAGGAATTGGTCTTCGATGAGTCAAGTTAAAGTCTCTCCCGCTTCAGCTTTTTCGCTTTCAATAAGTGAAATAGCACCAGATAAATCTATCTCTCACCGTAGTGTTATGTTTGCAATGCTTGCAAATGGTACAAGTGAAATAAGGAACTTTTTAAGAGCAGAAGATACACTTAACTCTCTAAATATTGTAAAAAATCTTGGTGCAAAAGTAGAAGATGATGGTAGTGTGATTACTATATCTTCTAAGGGAATTCAAGAGAGTAAAGAGATTCTTGATTGTGGTAACTCTGGAACTGGTATGCGACTTTTTTGTGGTTTACTCAGTTCTGCAGAGGGGCACTTTGTCTTAACTGGTGATAAATACCTTCGTTCACGACCAATGAAAAGAGTAACTTCTCCTCTACATGATATTGGTGCAAAGCTTGATGGTAGAAATGGTGGTGATTTAGCACCTTTATCTATTAGAGGTGCATCTTTAAAAGCTTTTAATTATGAGAGTAAAATTGCTTCTGCACAGGTTAAAAGTGCAATGATCTTAGCAGCACTTAGAGCTGATGGCATTTGTACATATACAGAGCCAGAACTTTCACGTGACCATACAGAAAGAATGTTAAAGGGGATGGGTGCAGAGATAAGTGTAGATGGGTTAAAAACTACAATAAAACCAATGAAAGAGTTACTCTCTCCTTTAAGTATTCGAGTTCCAGCTGACCCCTCAAGTGCTTTTTTCTTTGCTGTAGCTGCTGCAATTACACCAGATTCAGATATTCTTTTAGAAGGGGTAACTTTTAATCCTACTCGGATAGAAGCTTTTAAAGCACTAGAGAGAATGGGTGCTAATATCACTTATGATTTAACTGATGAAAAATATGAACCTATAGGAAATATTAGAGTTAAATATGCTCCGCTTCATGCAATAGTCGTAGAAGATAATATCTCTTGGCTGATTGATGAATTACCAGCACTCTCTATTGCTTTTGCTTGTGCAAAAGGTAAAAGCCTTGTAAAAAATGCAGAAGAATTACGGGTAAAAGAGTCGGATAGAATTAGTACTGTTGTAACGGGCTTAAGGGCTTGTTCAATTGAAGTGGATGAGTTTGAAGATGGTTATAGTGTTATTGGTGGTGAGTTAAAGAGTGCAAAAGTTGATAGTGATGGTGATCATAGAATTGCAATGAGTTTTATTATTGCTGGACTTAAATGTGGTATGGAAGTTACTGATTTAGATTGTATAAATACCTCATTTCCAAATTTCTTTGAATTATTACAAAAAATTACAAAAATACAAATTTCTTAAATTATCGTATTTAGATGTGTAGATTAAGAGAAGATGTATAAAGGGAGATAGGTAGAGTGAAGATAGAATTAGCAGAAAATTACGGTTTTTGTTTTGGTGTGAAACGGGCTATTAAAATAGCCGAAGAGAACCAAAATGCAGCTACTTACGGCCCTCTGATTCACAATTCTAAAGAGATAGCACGTCTTGATAAAGATTTTAAAGTAGGACTTGTTGAGGATTTTAATACATTTAAAGCTGGTGATAAGGCAATAGTTCGAACTCATGGAATCGTAAAATCTGAACTTGCACAGCTAAAAGCTAATGGCGTTGATGTAGTAGATGCGACATGTCCTTATGTAACAAAACCACAAGAGATAGCTCAGGAGATGAGTGAAGCTGGTTATGATGTCGTAATATTTGGAGATGAAGAACATCCTGAAATAAAGGGTGTAAAATCTTATGCTGCCAATGGTGCTAAGGTTGTAACGAATGTTGAAGAATTAAAAAGTTTGAAACTTCGTGAGAAGATAGCACTTATTGCACAGACTACTCGAAAAGTTGAAAACTATATGAGTATAGCGAATTATTTGATTAAAAGATACAAAGAAGTACGAGTGTTTAATACAATCTGTAATGCAACTTTTGAAAATCAAGATGCAATTAGAACACTATCAAAAAAAGCTGATGTAATGATTATTATTGGTGGTAAAAATTCATCAAACACTAAACAACTCTTTAGTATCTCACAAGACCATTGTAAAGAGAGTTATCATATTGAAGATGAGCACGATATAGATATAGCTTGGTTTAATGAAAAAAACCTCTGTGGGATTAGTGCTGGTGCATCTACACCTGATTGGATAATCCAAAATGTGATTAATTCTATAAAAAAAGTGTGAATTAGTAAGATAAACTAATCACTTTTTAAATTTTTCTTTTAAATACCTCTTGTTTAATAACAAACTTATTATTGTTTCGATATAATCAGCACAATTTTTATGTAACAAGAGGATAGATAATGGCGTTCGATAACGAATCATTTGAAGAAGAAGAAAATTTTGCAGAGATGTTTGCAGCTAGTGAAAAGAAACAAGAAACAAGCCGTATTGTAGAAGGTGAGATTGTTGAAATTCAAGCAGACGAAGATAGAGCATTAGTTGGTGTTGGTGATAAACTAGAAGGTATTTTAAGTTTGGATGAAATCCGTGGTGAAGACGGAGAGCTAAAGTTTAATACTGGCGATAAAATTAATGTAATGGTAACAGGATACTATAATGAGCGTCCTAAAATTTCATATAAAAAAGTTTTAGAGCAACAAAAGACTATTGACTTTATTGCTGCGAACAAAGATGACTTTGAAGAGCTTGTAGTTGAAGGTATTATTACAAAGAAAAACCGTGGTGGTTATGTAGTAGAAGCTGATGATGTTGCTTTCTTTATGCCTCGTTCATTAGCGGCTTTTAAAGATACTGATGAAGTTGTAGGTCGTAAAATCAAAGCACAAGTTGTTAAGATAGATGAAGCTGAAAACTCAATTATTCTTTCTCGTCGTAAACTTTTTAATGAAGAGCGAAAAAAGAAAAAAGAGATTATTGACCAATTGATGGCTGATGATGTTATTGTTGAAGGTGCTATTAAAAAAATTACTAGTTATGGTATGTTTGTAGATGTTGGTGGTGTTGATGGTTTAGTTCATTACAATGAAATCAGCTACAAGGGTCCGGTAAATCCTTCAAAATTATATAAAGAGGGTGATATAGTAACTGTAAAAGCTATCTCTTATGATAAAGATAAGCGTCATCTTTCACTTTCAATTAAAGCTGTACTTCCAGATCCTTGGGCTGAAGTTGAATCAGAATTAGATGAAGGTGATACTATTACGGTAACAGTTTCAAATATTGAAGCTTATGGTGTATTTGTTGATTTAGGAAATGATATAGAAGGTTTCTTACATATTTCAGAAATTAGCTGGAATAAAAATGTTAAAAATCCTAATGATTATTTAACTGTTGGAGAAGAAATTGATGTTGAAGTTATAGAAATTAATTCTAAAACTCACAAACTTCGTGTTTCTTTAAAAAGATTATTACCAAAACCATTTGATGAATTTATGAAAAATTATAAAGAGGGTGATGTTGTAACTGGAACTGTTACTTCACTTACTGATTTTGGTGCTTTTGTAAGAATTGAAGGTGTAGAAGGTCTTTTGCATAATCAAGATATTTCTTGGGATAAAAATACAAAATGTAAAGATGTTTTAAAATCTGGCGAAGAAGTTGAAGTTAAGATTGCTAAAATTAATGCTGAAGATCAAAAAATATCTTTAAATAGAAAAACTCTTTTAGAGTCTCCTATAGATAAATTTGCTACAACTCATAACAATAACTCTATCGTAAACGGCACAATCCGTGATATTAAAGATTTTGGTGTATTTGTTTCACTTGAAGATGGTGTTGATGCTCTTATTCGTGATGAAGATTTAACTCCATTAGTAAAAGAAGAGTTAGAAATTG
>ERZ890953.955-NODE-955-length-15414-cov-4.571522_pt1 | contig 15414 bp, 22 predicted proteins | sample MGYA00521264_ERZ890953 | MGnify/ENA primary metagenome ERZ890953 (study PRJEB32303, sample SAMEA104408629) | aquatic metagenome | biome: Brackish water; feature: Chemocline; material: water | place: Baltic Sea | collected 2014-10-26T21:54:00 | depth 200 m ...
CCTTGCGTAGTTATTGTTTGCTGTATTAGTAGAGTTGGTTACGAATATCTCAATACCGAAGTACAGATTGATTCTACCTTGTCTACTAATTTCTGGGCTTGAGTTTTGGATAAAGTTAACTATAACTGTATCTTGTATTAACTCTTTTTGTGCTTTTGGTGTTAAAGCAATAACTGCTGAACCGTTTTCAGGATCGTGACCTTGGTTTTGAAGTCTAACTTTTGCGGCTTCAATACCTGCGGCTTTAAAGACACCTGTAGCATCTTCTGAGGTTTCATCAGTAACTAATGAACCGTCATTTGCGTTGAGATGGTTTGCACCAAAGTCTACTGATGTACTAGCTGCGATAGTTGATAAAGTAATTGTCACTTCATCTTCTAATGCTCGTGTTCTTGCAGTTTCTCGGACTTTCTCGAGTAAATCTTTTGGATATTTCTCTACTTCTGCTTTGAGAACGTTCTGTCTAAAGCCTCTAACTGTGTTAGCGGAGACTTCGATAGAGGTCAAAGCGTGGGTTGCAGGTGTAATATCTGATGAGACATGCTCGGTAATTGCACCGAAGGCAGGGATGTCAAGAGTGTAGAATCTTACTGTATCATATCCTTGCGGGATAACTTTAACTTGTACCCATGGTCTGATGGTTTTAACTAAAATTCCACCGGGAAGGATTACAATTTGTTGTCCTACATCAACTCCGGGAATAGTACCAGATGTTGATACTGCTTCTGAGAATTGACTTGGTTTGAATACAGAGTGTTTCTCTAAGAATTCTTCTTTGTCGATTTTAATGGATACTTGTTCTCCGGAGAGGACTTTTTGCATTAAAGTGACTTGTTCATCTACTTGTGCTTCTTCCCATTTTTTAGGAGAGAGACTTTCTTGAACTTCGGATTTCTTTGCATTAGATTCAACTAAGTCTAATTTGACTTTTGCTGTTTCTTCTGCTACTCTTTTCTCGACTAAATCTGCTATAGATTTTTCAAGTGTTTCTTGTTTTGCAAGTTCTTCTGCTTCCATTTTTGCTTTTTGATCTGCTTTACATTTAAAGTCGTCGTCGGCACATTTATCAGCAGCTTCTTTAGCGGTTGCTACTTCCTCTTGTTTTTTGAGGTGTGCGTCGATACGGGCTGTAACGGCGGCATCTACTTTTGCATCAAATTCTGCATTAAGATCTTGTTCTACTTTATCACTTGTCATTACTTTAATTTGAGGGGTAACGTCACTATGAGAAGTAATTACACACTCTGTTGCGAATAATTCAACTGAATGTTTACCACATTTGGATTCTGCTATGGTTAGTGAGACTTCTGGTATTCCCGGATTCTCTCCCAGTAGTATTGACATCTCATTGAATGAAACGTCGATAGGTGTACTCATACAATCACCACCGTCAGGATGACATATAGTTGACTCTTCGTTGGCTGATAATCCAAGAGATACTTTAACATCCTCGCCTGAATCTATAAGGGCTTGTACCTGTGACTCTACCATTTGATTGTTAATGGTTGCTTTATAGTTCAGATGTTCTTTTTCTTGGTCCCAAATTAGATGTGACTCACCAATTATACCTGAATCTGTTTTATCGTGATTTAATCTTAATTTTACAATCTTATTATGACCTTTGGCTAGTTCAGAAGCGAAATAGAAATTACCATTAAGTGACTTTCTAGGCATGGCTAGAGTACCTTCTACTTTTAACATAATCTATATTAAAGTATGTAATAAACAGAAGTATCTAAATATCTAAAAGTAATAATTGGTTTACTACCATGTGTGATTTGAAAATTTTATTTAGTTTTAACTCTACGTTATTAAGTTTGCCTTTTACTGTTATATCTCCCACCGTAGATACTATAGAATGTATAGGTTTATATACCTCACGTAATATCTTTGATGATATAGTCATACTGTCAGGATATGATAATTTAGACTCTATATTGGAGTTAAATCCAGTTAGTATTTTACCCTCTGCTTTTAAATATACAGGTATTATCAAACCTGATGACACTTTTAATATTGCACTTGCTTCCATTAACTGCTTAGGTAGTTTTATGAATTTTCTTTTAGATACACCACCAGATGATATGAATTTAGTATTGAATATAGCCTTGTTAAACAGTGTTGAATTAAATACTGTCATCTATCCAACCTGAACTTCTACAATAGATCCGTTCTTTTTCATTTTAATAAAAAGACCTTGATTATTAGTATCTATAGTTTTTACATACATTATACCCGTACCTGCACTTGGATCAGCCGGTGAACTTGATTGAACAGTCCAGTCTTGTGTTGTATGTGCTCCACCACCTGCACCATCTATAGCGGCTTGTAATCCGTTAGTTCTTGCGATAGTTAAATCACCATCTGTTATGGTTGCCTGTTTACCATCTAACGCAGTTTGTAATCCTGTGGTTCTTGCGATAGTTAGGGATCCATCTGTTATGGTTGCTTGTTTAGCATCTAATGCGGTTTGTAATCCTGTTGTTTTTGCTATGCTTAGAGTGCCGTCATCTATAACGTGATCGTCATTCCATTCTGATTTGTTAACTTCTGCACCGGCTTCATCCGCAGATGTTGCTACTGTACTGTGTTTGATTACCATTACCCAATAACCACCCTGAATTTGATCTTAGAGTCTTTAAGAGATTCAGTACGGTTTTTACTTGGGGAGAATTCTAACACTATCTTACCTTCTTCTTTTACGCCTAGTTTGCTAGTGAATTCTATAATTTTTAAACCTACATCCTCTACAGTGGCATCTAATAGTTCTACTTTGTCTGCAAAGTCATTCTTCATTACCAATTCAAGTCTGTTAGTGGTGCCTAGTTCAGTTACACCTAGATTAACTAAGTCTATCTCTACACCCTCTTTATAAAATCTAATCATTATTACCTTCTCCTATTGTATCACTTAATTTGTCTAGTATTTGCATTTTCTTACTTCTCAAAACAGATTCTTCATTCACCTTTATAAACTCACGCTGTTCTGTGACATCTAACTGTTCCTGTAATTTTAATCTTATTTCTTTTTTAGTCATTTTAACGTCTTTTAATATCTCCTGTAGTACCTTATTCTTTTCTTCATGATAAGATGTATTTAGAATAATAGATTCTGTTGGTTTAGGTGGTACAGGTACCTCAGGCTCTTTATTTTGTCCACCCATCTTGTCAGTAGGTGTGACTGATGTAATAGGTAAGGTATCTTCCATATCAGTCATATCAATCTTGACATCAGTGTTCTCTGCCAAGTATTTTCTTACTTCTGAACGTTTGATTGTTCCTTTCTCGAATAGTGCTGTAACATCTTGTATAGATAGGACGGATTCTGAATCGAACTGGAAATCTACTTTAATATCTACAATTTTAGGGTTAAATCCTAGACCTTCTAACACAAGATCAAATATCTGCTTCTTTAGACCTAATCCAAACCTACGTTGAATACGTTTAATCTTTAATTTAATAATATCTGATGCGGACTCAGAAGAAGCCCTTGCGGTAAATCCTGCGGTTAAGATTTGTGATGCAAACTGTGTACCTGCCTCTATAACGTCTTTCTCCATGTGTTCAATATACTTGTCGAACTTACTTGCGGGATTTACTTCAAATACCTCTGCCTTAAATGCCTTATCTGTAATGATCTTGGCACCTGCTCCCATTTTCTTGAACTCTTGTTGTTTATCTTCAATGAAATCCTCACCTACGTCTTCAAATTGAATCATCATCATAGGAGATGCGTAAGACTTGAATATCTTGACCATACTATCTTCAATGGACCACATTTCTTCTACTGATGACTCTATTAGTTTACCATTTACTGATTTAGGTGTAACTATACTTTGTGCTAAGGCTCTACCCCACATCTCTTGTCTTCTTGATGTTAATCTAAGGTGGGCAACATCAGAAGCCTCTATCTCTATGTCTTTATCGTTAACATGTTGAGTGTAAGACAGAACTGCTCCGGTCTTATCTCTTTTAGCACCTATCATGGTGGTTATATCAATCTCATCTATATCTACAACTCTTTTACCCTTTCTAATTAATTCAAAACAAACATTACCTACAATTACATAAGAATGACACCCATCTTCTACTTTTTCCTCGATATAGTTGTCTTCAATCCATTTTTCCAAGGCTAATACTGCTTTCTGATTTTTACCTGAAATTACCATTCCAGATCCTAAAATGAGTTGAGTATAGGTGTCTGATGCTAAATATAGTCTAGAATCGTGATCATTTAGATAGAAAATCTTGGCAAATGATACCTCAGGCTTGCTTCCTTCTGCCCATTGATTAAAATTAACCTCACTTTTCACACCTTCTTCTATTATAAAGGCATTACCCTCTGATTTAATTGGATTTATCTCGACTTTATCAAACAATATAAACTATAATGTACTTTAGTTAATAAACAGAAGTATCTAACTATCTGACTCTGATTTTACCTGAGCCATTGGTTCCTCTGGCTGATAATATCTCGTTTGTACCTGTTAATTCTATCTCTATCTCTCCTATAAAGTTTATATCCAGTTCTCCGATAAGAGGTAGGAACTCACCTGTACCGTTTATTGCTGATACTATATCACAGTCAAACTCGTCATATAACATGTGATCATGTTGATCAATAAACTTAATTTTTAACGTATATCCTGTAAGATTCTTGACATTAACCATCTTTTCTTCCGTATAGATAGTAAATGATATGCCATTACCTGTAGTGGATGTATAGTCTTCTCTAATCCATTCTTCTGTACCTAAATTAAGAGTGAGCATAACGTTTATATCATCCATTTAGTATAAAGAAGTATGGAAATATGTATTGATTGTAATTTAGATGCAGACCAAGGAATGGGTATTATTTATGTCAGAAGAAATACTGACAACGTCCCTATCTGTGTTGAATGTTGGAGAAGGACTAGAGAATAATGGAAAGTGTAAAATTTGACGGTGACAAACCAAAGATGAGTCTAATACCACCACATGCCGCCTTTGCTATGGCAAGAGCCTTAACATACGGTGCTAAAAAGTATGACTCTTACAACTATAAGAATGGTAAGGGATTAGATTGGGACAGATATACATCAGCCCTAATGAGACACCTGTATGCATGGATGGGTGGAGAGGAATTTGATCCTGAATCAAAACTCAGACACACCGATCATGTATTAGCCTGTGCAGCTATGCTGTCAGATTCAGTAGAGTCTAAGATAGGAAAGGATACAAGGTTTGAGCATGAATGTTGTCATCATAATTTCATACTGGGTGAACCAAATTGTGTTTACTGTGGACTATCTTATGATGTTTGGACTGGAAATAAAATCAAATGAAATCACTTAAATATCTACTAGGTAAGGCTACCTTCTCATCAGGTTCAGGTATGCCTATCGCATTTCTACTTAATCTATTAATATTACCATTGTTTACTGAGGTCATACAAAAAAATCCCTTGTTTGCCGCCATGTTGATAGGAATTATATATACAACTGTAAGCATATTCAGACTGTTCATAATAGATGTAGTAGAAGACAGATACGGTTTAAATATACGACCTGCACACTTAATACAGAGGTTATTTAAATTTTAGCAAAATATACACCACAATCAGGTATGGGTATGGAAGTAAACCCCAATACTAAAAAGTGGCAGTTCAAATATGTACACTCATCACCTACTTTAGATCATTATGAAAAATATGGAATCTATGAAGTTCACAGATCTCCAATGCACTTGGATACAAGATCATTGACTACAGACATGTTATCAAACGATCAGGTTGCACACTTGGTTAACAAGAACGTAGAAATGTTAAGAGTTAACGTAGGTGCTTATATTTCTATTCTGTGTCATATTGAATCGATAGATGCCCAGAGCCACTAAACCTTAGATATAGATTACCCTGAAATGCATCACCCTCATCAAACGGATTGTCTCTTGACTTGTTAGGTTGACCGTTCTTTCCAAATGTTATTGTCATAAGTTGTTTCTTTAGGTTCATAAACTTTGGATGTATCCTTACACGTTTCTTTGATACCTTTGTGGATGCGTCCACGGTCATCTTCCTACCTGACTCTTTGTTTGATATACCTGTAACGTTTAGTTTTAATGTCTCCCTCATGTCCTTGATAATCTCAGGGTTTGCCTTGTCACAACCCCACTTGCGTACTGTGAACAGATCCGATAACCTGCCTAACTCCTTAATCATGGCAGTTGCGGACTGACGTTTGTAAGACTTTGAATATATTACATAAGGCATGTTATCCCTCATCTCAGTAATGCATATACCAAACTGTGACGATCCAAAGCCCGGATCACAAAACCCTAGCCTGTTCTTATTACCTATCTCATACTCTATCTCATAATCCATATCTGTAATTTCATCCAATGCCTCTGTAGAGTATATATCACCCACGTTGGCTCCCCATATTCCCTGAAACTCTTGGGGGAATGAAGGTAGTTTGCGTGCCTCATCTATATAGTCTTCTGAAAAGATTGATGTACCCGTGATTATATCCTTCTCTAAGCCCCTATCCTCATACATCTCAAATCGTTTATATTGACATAAGGCATCAGGCTCTTCCTTGATCTCATAAAAGAATCCATTTGCAAAGTCACCTGCGGTACTAACCCATATAACATAAGAGTCTGATTTACCCCTGTATCTCTCACCTACTGTTCTGATCGGCTTGTCATCTTTTAAACCTGTAAAGAACGCGGCTTCATCTCCAAACACACAAGATACTCTAGGTATACCTCTGACCGCATCAATGTTGTTTGAAGGATACACCTGTATGTTGGACTTTCCTATCTGAATCTTATACATACCATGATCTTCGTACTCTACCCTTTCGTTTGCGAATTGTTTTATACGCTCAATCAGTTTCTTTGCCAACTCAATGTTTGGTCCCGTGAATATAACCACATCCTCGTTTTGTTGGAAGAACGGATCTGTCGCTGATTTAAATAGAATCCACATTAATATAAGTTCTGTAAGACCAAGTCCAGTCGCTTTGTAAACTGCAACCATCTTTTTAGTTGAATCATATTTACCCTTATCCAGATGTTCTATTATCTCCTGTTCATACAAGTAACATGGATGAAATATACCATCCCTCTCGGGACCGCCATTTGGATAGAATATATAATGCCAGAAGCAACATGACTCTGACTCAGACAAAGGATCATAACACCAGAAATTTTCAGGATATATCTTCTTCTCTACTACCTTCCCTTCGGTGTTTATGAAACGCTTAGTCTCTTCTGAGACAAATCCCTTAACCATTATTTCTTTCTCAATTTATTTCTCATAGCAAAGAAATCTGGTACCTTATACATCTTATCACCACATGATTTACTACATACCTTGACATACTTCCATATTACATCAATAGGAATTTTAATTTTATCAATAGGCGTATTATTTTTATATGATTTCATCAGTCTTCCTGCTTGCTTGAATGTCGTTTCATGTGAAGTTTCATCATGAGTTTTCCACCTATGACACTAATGCCACATCTGGTACACTCAACTGATTGATTGATCGCCATCAGATGTCTCCATATTGTCATTCATGTCTTCCTCTACAGTATTCACGTTTAAATACCCTCTCCTTTTTGCTATTGTTATAGAATTGTCCTCGTCAGGTAATGCAATTATAGTCTCGTTCTTTAGTCTGCGTTCCTTGTTTAAGCGCTTAATGTGTAATACAAGTTCAATTTCTGACATCATCTTAATCTGATCCTGATGTAAAGTATGTTTAGCCATCTCAAATTTTAAAAACATCTCACGCTCTTTAGCGTCAGTAACATCTATAAGTCTCTGTACCTCGTCTATCCTGTCAACCTGTTCGTCTATGGTATGCTGTTTCCTGACAAATTCTGCGGCATACTTTTCAACTGCATCCTCGTCATACCATTTCTCAGCATCTCGTCTGAACTCTTTTACATAATGTGATACCGAAGAGTCAGATACGGTTCCGTACTTTGTCACATAATCAGGATTGTTGTTGAACTCCCTAGCCATCTTCCTAATTGAGAACCCTTGAAAGATCCACATGATCCTCAATATATTCTTCATCTCAGACAGATCTTTGGTAGGACGTGACTTGTTACCCTTAGCCAAGATTAATCACAGCCATGCTAATTATTCCAGAAGGACGCTTATAAACTCCTTACATGTCAACTCATCTGAATGAATGTCTGGGAACTTTGTAAACCATACACCGTTACTCCATACTGCTACACCACATGCAAGTGCTTGTAGTCCAGTCTGTGACAGTTCCGGTATAACCATAGGGGGATGAGTTGGCTGAAACTTTATGTCATAATAGAACTTTAGGTTGTTTAGAAACTCTGGCATATCACTGTAAGACCTTACGTTTTCTATCCTATCTGCTACAAGTACAATGTTCTCTTCCTTGTTTGTTATTGCATTGACCTCTGAAAAGTATCTACGCTGTGTAAGACACATTCCAATATCTGTGCGTACTGATTTGGGATCCATTACAAACAGATCCAAGTCTACAGGTCTGTTAAACAGTTCGGCAGTTGGTGCGTACTTTAACAGATCACCTGTTGTTACAAACAGATTGTCTATGGATTCCAGACTGTCTACATGGTTGTAAAGGCTAGGTTCCTGTCTTAACATGTTACCATGAAACATGAAGGATGAAGGTACATGTAAATCATCCAGTTGTGCGGCTATTGCAAACTTGTCATGATATACTATGTGATCATATTTGTCTATTGTCTGTCTAACCACCTTCATTAATGTATCAGCATTTTTACAGAAGGCTGTATTATCATAATAAGCCCCATGATCCCAAGCATCTATAGCATCATCCACTATTACTACAGATGGATGTCCTAACTTACTACACATGTTAGATGTGATAGCGGCTGAACCTGCCATGTCTCCTATGTGTAGGATCTTCATGTATAACTAACCTCATGTATGTATGCCTGTACGTCATCACCTATGTTTATACGTTTATATAATCCATGTGTAACTCCTTCAAATCTATCAGTTATGTCTAACTCATGATCTTCCAAGTGTAATAATACGCCATATGTATACTCATCAGAATCAAACTCTATTGTTTTATACATTCCATTTACCAATTTATCTGATATACCATACCCTTCTATCATGTATGGTTGTTGTTTTATGATACGATTGAATAATCTATCCTGAATATTCTTTTCCTTTAATAGTCCGTAGACAAATAGTTGTTTCATAATTCTATATGAGATACGCCCTATATATACGTTCAGTTAAACCTAGTACCCATTAGGGTTACATTCGGTATAGTAACTACACCACGGACACAGGAAGGTTACTACTTTCTTTGGCGGTTCCTTTACGTCGAGAATTTGTAGTTTGTCCAGAACATATTTGCGGATTTCCTCAATAGGTAATAGATCAAAGCAACGTGTCTTATGACGTTCCCAAGCACTTGACTTGTCAATATATACAATACATGCACGCTCTATCTCTATACCGGTAGTGATATAGTAAAGAAGTTTATAGATGTTCATCTGTGCCTTGTAGTTGTCAGGTACTTCTCTAGGTATGGATTTCTTTGTAGTCTTTTTATCGCAGATGAATAACTCGTCATCTATCTCTACCAGATCATCCATTGATCCCTTTACGCAATCAAACAGAGAATCGCCTTCCTCTTTTACCTTGCCGGTCTTTACATTGACAAACATTGAGAGTTCGTGTTCCAATCCGTCTAGGTTGCATATATCGTGTAATGCATTACCATGTACTAGCGGTAATGATTTCTTAAAGTCTCTTAAATCTATTGCGTGATCATTTAATCTGTACCATGCCTTTCTCATACAATCTGACGTAAGATCAGAAACATGGATGGACTTACGAACTGGACCAGAAGCGCACTTGTTAATAATCGACTGCTCATATAATCCGTCAATAATATCTTCAACATCATCAGAATTCATTCCATTTGACATATTCTAATTTCCTTTCCTTCGCTTAATAACACTTCACCGAATTTGTACACGTCTTCCACATATTGATGTGTCAGGCTTATATCTTTTCCGTGACTGTTAATCCACGTCAGAACGTACATCTGTTTTGCTTTTTGACTCATGATTGTTTTGTCCTTTTACCTTATTTAAATCTTTGTAGTCCAAAGACTTGTACGTTTTACCTCTGTGTGATACATTCATGTGTACCGAATAATCTGAGTTATTTAAAACTGATACGTTACATATCGGGCAATTCATAATAATATAAGCAATCTAATAATATAAAGAAGTAATATAATTGATTTATGATATTTAAAATAAAAGAAAAAGTGTTGCGCTTACGCGTCAACGAGTTTAAAGTAGTCTTTACCGTTTCCAGATGTTGCTTTTACGCATTTGACTGGACCGATTGTTCCTGATTGTAAGGACTCTAAGACTGCTTCGGATGTAAGTTTGGAAACAACTGCTGTTCTAGTCGTGTGAAGAACATTGACTCCTTCAAAAGTTTCTTTGACGGTAATTTTAACACCTGCGGTGCTAGTTCTTTTATCGCCTGAACCTTCTTCATAATCTGATTTCTCAACACCTGTAATTGTAAATGATTTACCATCTACTTTTGCGAGGCTGATAGAATTGCTTGCTGTTTCAAATTCTGATATGCTGGTCATTGTATTACTATAGTGTATGGGTTATATAAGTGTTTGGGTGCTAGGTATCTTTTGTTCGTATGTAAACGTAGGTTATTTGAATATGTCTATATTATATTGTGTAATTTAGGTACTACTAACTAGAGTTATACTTAACTGAAATTATATGACTCATATTTGTATGTCTTTAGTATCTCTTTACAGTTAAAACACTGTATCCATTTTTTACCATCTATCTGTCTTATCTGTAAAGCCTTTTTCCTTTCCTCTCTTATGCCTGTGCAGTCGGCACATTTGCCGCCTAGTGATTTAATCACCTCATATCTGTCTCTGGTACCCTTTTGCATTACAAGTGTCTTATCATATACTCTTGGTGTATTTACCTTTTTACAATTTCTGCATATTATGGTCCCATCTTTATTTACGAGTAGCGCTTTCTTTCTACCCTCATTACATATAGGACAATATCCATTGTTCAATCTAATATCCCGATTGGTTGTGGATGAATGATACTGCTGTCTTTTGCAATTTACGTCTGATCCCCAGTTCGTCATGCTATATTTTATGTATTTAGCCCATATAAATGTATAGAGCGGCTTCCCATTTCTGCTCAGATATGTCAAATCATAATCCCAAAAAGATAAATAATCCCCGATATTACGCCTAGATAATAATAATAATAAAAATGAAAAAGGTGTATGATTATATTTAGGCGTGAAAGTTTATTCACGATTTCGAGTTGAGTTGGGAAGCCGCTCTATGGAATTTACGCCTATCCTAGATTCTGGTATTCCGCAGGCGTGATGGAATATAATTCAAAGATTTTAGTTTGTGAACAAACATTTGAGGATTTACAATTTAGTATGGAAGACGTAGGGGGCAGCCTCCTATATAAAGGTATCGCCGATTCTCTTTTTTTGGCAATCAGGGTAAAGTATATATTAGAATGATTTAGCGAATCCTAGCCCCCCGCGGTGCAATCGATAGGTATATATTACCCCAAAAAGACGAATCCTAGGAATCGGGAAAAAAAGGGGTATATAAGTGTTTCGGTGGCTCCTGCAAATTCAAATTAGAGTGTACATAAGGAAGTATTTGGGGGAATGTTAATTCCTTTTCTAATATATAGTTATCTCGTAGGCACGAGGTTTTGCTTCACCATTTGGTGTAATAAAATTCACACTGGGGGGGTTATCTAATTTAAGGTATAAATAACCATTAAAACTTAGTTTAGATAATCTAGTTGCGCACAACTGATACAATGCTTTAGGGCTGTTACTATCATCCTAATCAAGGTCTGATTAGGCAAAGAAAGCAGAAACCGGCATTGAATCGATTGAATAACGCGACGGATACTTAGAACAACATGACAACAAACCCAGTAGGCAGTTAATCACGCGGGGGTTAAGTTGGATTGGTATCAGTTTGACAAATGACATGATTAAGCGTGTATACGTGGTCTTAGTGTAAGACCTCGAAATACTAACTAGCACTAAGCATTAGAAAAAACGTCTAATGTCAATCGAACATAAAAAAAATAAAATTGCTTTTTAGCAATTACAATATTTCACTAAGTCATACAAGACACAAAACAAAATTACTTTGTTACAATTCCATTAAGGAATAAAAAAACAAGATATGCTTTGTTGAGTTGTGACTTAGTAAAAAACACAATAAAATAAAACGAGCATAAGCGTTTGAGGTTAATTCCTTAATACATGCAATTCGTTATTGCAACGATAAACCCTAAATCGTGCAGATTCAAAAGGCAATAGGTTACTACTAAGGGTGCCAATAAAACTTAGTACAATATTTTAAAATGTTTCAATAAGCGTAGACATGTTTAACGCATGGCGCAAGTTATGGAGACAATAACAAACATGACAACCGACAATATCAAAAATGTGAAAAAATCATTATGTGAATTGTCAATTAAGAGAAATAACATTAATGGCGTTACTCTTAAAATCAAAAGTCCATTATTTGCAGAATTTTTTAATGCATCCCGAGATGAAGAGTTGACAACTAGAGTGAGAATAGAAAATATTCTTGTAGATTCTATTGTTAAATCGTCCAACTTAGACCGAGAAAATAATCACTACCGTAATTTTTACGACGTGACACCGAATTTATTCAATGGAGACAATAAAGTAAATTTGTCCTTCTTGTTAGAAAAACGAATTGGAACCGGCGTTGAATTTTCAATCAATGGACGGTATAGTTTGGAGGCATTGGAGTATTTTAAAACCCAATTCAAGCAGGAAATATCAGCGTTTTACATGCAGAATATGCGAGACGTCAATATTTCATGTAGCATTAGTATAATCGAGGCGGAAACATAATGCCAGTTTTACCTCGGTTCGATTCCGCTAATTATCCGGAATTACACGTTATGCACTTTGGGTATGAGAAAGAGGGCTTGTACTCGGAAGATAACGACGACCGCGACGACGACGGCGAGCGCATGAATGAATACTTTCGCCATGACGGTTCGGTGGAAGCTAGCCAATCCTATAGTGAGGACGCAAGCAATTTCGTAGACGGGGAAATAGCCAGCCCAAAATTCAGAATAGACCGTTTTTTACAATTCCGGAATTTTGAAAAATCCAATCCGGTTGAATGGACTGACCAAACATGTGGGCTACATATTCATGAATCCACAAATAACGCGCTGGCTTTTCAAAAACTTTGTGACTTGGAATTCTACACAAAATTCAGAAAAGAATCTTGGCGCTTTATGCATGCCGGTTTATTTTGTGAAGACACAATACAACAATTTGAAGACCGTTTTAATGGTGAATCACAATACTGTTTAAGCGGATTCAATCCGGACAAATCCATTAATTCAGGGATGCGAGATTTTAAAACCATTTACACAACTACGAATGGGCGCTATAATGATATGAATTTTGATTCTTATCACAAATTTGGAACCGTTGAGTGCCGGCTATTTCCTTCGTCAACTAGTCATGATGAAGTCATAAACATGGTCGAATGGTTTGTAAATTTTACAAATCATTATCTTGCAAGCGTGACACCCTACGAGCGCGGAAATAATGAAACCATTGAATTAATGGTTGATGAAATAGAAATCAATGAAGAGGTTTTACTATGTGTGTAATTCTTGCATTAGAAACCTCTAATGAATTGGCATCCATAACATTAGAAATTCTGAAAAACGCTGAAACAACTAATCCGCACGGCAACGGATACGCGACTTTAAAAAATGGCATAGTATCTTTTGAAAAGGGCGTAACTATGGAATCTATTTTTAGCAAAATTGAATCTGGTGATATTGTCGCACCATGTATAATCCACGCGCGCATTACGTCAATAGGAGAAACACTGCCGGAATTAACGCACCCATTCATTATTTCCGAAAATTCAGAAAATAAAATGTCTGGCACATTAGAGAATAATGAGAGCGCTTTTTTTCATAACGGCACTTATTCCCAATGGAAAGATTTAGTTCTTCAAACGGCATTAGGTTCCGGTAGAAAATTACCGACCGGCGCCATGTCAGATTCTAGAGGCTTGGCGTTTTGTTTGCAGTCTTTAGGAATTGAGGCGCTGGAATATTTGGACACTACCGACAAATTCGCAATACTTGACAAAAACGGATTAAAGAAATTTGGTAAATGGTTCGACGTATCCGGCGTGCCTTCATCAAACAATTACTATGAAGGGTATGAGTACGGCACTTTCCCAAGGAACAACTATTGGTTTAATGATAGTTCACAAAATGAAGAGGCTGGCAGATTCTACAAGGAACCGGAATATAATTACAATTCCGCACAAAAAGAACTTACTGAATTTCAGTCCAATATCGTGGACGGGATTAAGTGCGATTCTAAGCCATTGGATAAGAAACCGACAAAATCAGAACATAAAAAAAATGTCAAGTATCTTAAAATTCATGGCTGGAGTACGCCGGAAAAAATGACGCGTCGCCAATGTCTAAGAGCCGTTGAATCTTTGGCGCGACAAAATAAGATAATTGAAGAGATACACAACAAAAGAAAAAAAATGACTTCAATGAGTAATGCGGAATGGACGGATAGGCATCATAAATCCTTTGAGGATGCCTACACGTTAGAGGACTATGAGGATTGTTTTGTTAATTCCTAACAGTTTGCATCCTCTAGAAGATAGGTTGCAGTAAGCCCCGTGACACGCTAAGACCGGCGCGGATGCTCGTTGTATTGGTTAAAGTGCTTGGTGCATTTGTCAACGTGTCGACACACAAACAGATGACTTCCATTCAATAAAGTAGACTTCCATTTTAGGCACGAAAAAAGTGACGTATTCGAGCGTGTCCGGTACCCCATGACCTGTCAGCCAGTCACGAGAAAAACGCCAAAAACTTGATAATTTCACAAAATCTTAGAAATTGTTAGGCATGGGGGTTTTACTATGTACGGATTTCGGCTGGAAGTGGGCAAAAAATCGCCACGTAGGCACAACAAGTTAAAAAAAACACAATAAAAAGTCAAGCGTAAACAAATTTAGTAATTACATGAGCTTCCTACATTAGCACAACTGGAATTATTATCTTTGGCGCAAAATGACCAATATTAAAAAAGTCAATAAAGCCAATAAAGAAATTATGGATATTTTGAGCGAACATATCGCCCCAGATTTCGATAAGTTAGGCGAATTAATGAGGATAGCGGAATGGTAAATCTAGATACTTTTGAAGGTGTTATTGTATCCCTTGAAGACTTTGAAAATTTCGACGAATACAATATTTTGACAAAAGAACAAAAAGAATTTGTTTGGACT
>ERZ890953.956-NODE-956-length-15408-cov-14.609262_pt1 | contig 15408 bp, 14 predicted proteins | sample MGYA00521264_ERZ890953 | MGnify/ENA primary metagenome ERZ890953 (study PRJEB32303, sample SAMEA104408629) | aquatic metagenome | biome: Brackish water; feature: Chemocline; material: water | place: Baltic Sea | collected 2014-10-26T21:54:00 | depth 200 m ...
ATCTTGGTGCCCCTGCATGGAGTGGTGGATGTATCCCAACACGGAGGATGTAATGGAGTGGATTAGCGTGAAGGACCGGCTACCCAATGAAGAGATGGTGCTCGTATCTGCTGCGTCAGTGGATGCAGAGAAGCCGTATATGTCCATTTCATACTACGACAAAACTGCTGGGTGGTGCCTGGTGCCGATGCTATGGATTGATTCAATCACCCACTGGATGCCGCTGCCCGATCCACCCAAAGAGGAGAAGTCATGACCGGACCCAAGGTGCTATTGCTCGACATCGAAACTAGCCCGGTAGCGGCGTGGGTATGGTCATTGTGGAAACAGGACGTGTCGTTGAACCAGATCGACCGAGACTGGTACATGCTGACTTGGGCGGCTAAGTGGCTCAACTCAGATGAGATCATGTCCGATGCCCTGATCAGTTACCGCAAGGAATACAGGTCAGACCCAGAGGACGACAGCACCATCTGTGCTTCACTGTACGACCTGATCGACGAGGCGGACATCCTGGTGGGCCACAACCTTGTTGGGTTCGACAAGCCCAAGGCGTATGCTAAGTTCCTTGAGCATGGATGGATGCCCCCCAGCCCTACGCAGAACATCGACACGTTGCAGATAGCGAAGGGGGCGTTTAGGCTCACGTCTAACAAGTTGGACTACATAGCGCGGCTTCTAGGCGTAGGACAGAAGACGGAGCATGAGGGCTTTGACCTGTGGAAGAAGTGCATGGCCGGGGATAGGGACGCATGGGCCAGGATGGTCGAGTACAACGAGAACGATGTGTTGATCCTTGAGGATGTCTACCATGCGCTAGCCCCGTACAGCAAGAGCCACCCCAACCATGCTCTATATACTGGCTGTGACGCAGAGTGCTGTACTGTCTGCGGCAGTATGCGGATGATGCGCCAGGGATACGCTTACACTACCGTAAGCAAGTTCCAGAGGTACCAATGCAAGGACTGCGGAAAGTGGATGAGGGGGCGCACTAGCGTACTTGACGCTGGGCAGAAGAAGTCATTGCTCACCAACTTAATTTAATGGAGGTGTATAATGGACTCGGTAAACCACCCTGCACACTACACTCAGCACCCTTCTGGCGTAGAGGCCATTGACATCTGTGAGCACATGTGCTATAACCTGGGTGCGGCGATGAAGTACCTGTGGAGGTATGACAAGAAGGGTAGCGCCGTAGATGATCTCCAGAAGGCGATGTGGTACATTGACAGGGAGATCATTAGAATGCAAGGAGAAAGAAGATGAGGGGCAAGAGAGCTAAGTCTATCCGTCGCTACTGTCGTATGCTATTTGCAAACAGCGGGCGGTCACCTACAGAGGAGGAGTTTAAGTGGATGTACCGGCAGATGAAGAATGACTACACACGGGGAGGCAGATGATGAAGAAGCATGAATACTTTTACTGGAACGACCAGATGTACTACGTGGTGCCAGATGATACGCGGTATGACCGAGGAGATGTAAGGACCAGAACGATCCTCTCCCGCCACACCGGCCTATCCATAGGCGAGGTGCGATACATCGCAGACGGGCTCTACTACGTCAGCAGCGGAGCGTACATGGGGTCAGAAGCGTACATGGGGTCAGATGATGTGCCCGGTGAATGGAGTACCGAATGGACTAGGTGTTAGATACCACTCCCGATCCAGAGGCTTCCGACGGCTAGGATCAGGGCTACTCCAGCAGTAACACGGGCCTGCCGTACTTCACGGTGGGCCTGTTCTTCTACCCACCCCATCTTCCACTCAGCCAGCTCCAGCCTATCAGCATCACCACGCCTCTCGGCCCTAAGACTGTCCACCTGGAATGCCCTGTAATCACTCAGCCATGTCAGATCATCCAACTGCCCCTGCGTAAGAGTCCCTAGATTGAGCCGTGCGCCACGTTCTCTAAAGATAGGACTCCACGTACCGGGGATGGGGTTGCTCTCGTTAGAGATGGCGCTAGGGGCCTTTATGGCGATCTCTGTATCTTGCGCGTAACTTGGCTGCCAAATCAAGCTGCCGCTCGACACGATCACTAACAGGCTGATCAACACGACTCTCGAACTCATGACGAGCTTCATCCACCCCATGCTCAGTGCGCTCATTGATCAATTCCTCCCGCGCTTCCGCCACGCCACCATAAGTGTCCCTTTTAGAGGACAGTTTGCCGGCCAACATGGACAGGGCCACACCTATGATGGCCCCGATCCATGCGAAGGGGCTGATTAGTAAGTCTTGCCACTTCATGCTTACTCCATCGACAAGCCTTGGCAACCTGTCGCCATAATATCATTCGTTGTGCATATAGGCCGTCCTACTTAATCTTAGGCAACCTGCTCACGACCACCTCACGCAACTGGCCCAGCACCCCGTCAACCAGGGACAACTGCAACGTGTCGTCAGCCACAAAGGCAAAGTCAATCAGCACCACACCGGCAACGAGGGGCCAGTTTACCCCATGAAGCCAGTGGACAACGCAAAGGGCCAGCCCCAGCACCATTGTCACCACCATCATTCGCACGCGGGAGACTACTGTTACATGCTCGTCACCTGACTCCTCGGGCGTAAGCATAGCCTTGGCGTAGATGGGATCCTCATAGCCGCCGGGATCATATGGCGGGTTCGTCGGCTCATCAGGCTCTTGCGGATCGACATGTTCTTTAGGATCTTCTACCATTTCTACCCTCCGGGAAAGCTTGTCTAGACTAACTTGCGTCCATGTACCACACAATCTACATTCAAATTACCTTGCTACGTAACCACTTAGCGATTGTCTCAAAAAGAGGACAGTGATATTTTCAGCACCATGGGACATATATGGGGGGAGAAAGAGAGGGGGGTCTGAATATCCTCTTCGCTTTCTCTTCTCTTATTCTGGGCTTGTGGGCAAGTCGCTGTCTTTTAGTCTCGCCGCTATCCTGCCGTACCTGCCTGGAAGCATCCTCGCCGCACCGCTGTCAAGGCACTCGTCAGCAGCCTCTTGCCACTTACCGGCCCTGATCGCTGAGATCATCTTCTTGAACCCCATGAACCCATATGGCCCAAGGTTAAACCTCATGTTCGTCAAGGCATTGCGCCTGTCTGTGCTATAAGATAGCCAGCCATGGAACAGGTTGCCAAGGTGATGCAGGCACTCTGCTATGTCGTTATCAAGCAGGTACATTGCCTCTTGGTGCGTGATGCCACGGCCATCGAGGTTTCTTCCTACGCCTATAGTCAGGTTGCCAGTGCTGTCTGCGTATGGCTTCAGCTCTAGCCCCTCATCCTGTATCAACTCATCCCGTATATTCATTCTGACACCACGCCCCGCCTGCTCTCTACGCCGCCGATCTCAAGGCTTCTGATCCTCTTCTCGTGGTCCTTCATGATGTCGGCAAACATCTTCTGCGTGGTGTCGATCTTAGCGCCAAACCATACTGCGCTCATAAGATAGGCCACCATGATGATGATGTGGCTGTAGTTCATCTCTGCGTTAAACGTTGGCTTCTTCATCTATCTCCTACCCCCGCTCCTGCCACCAGTGCGACCGCCAGTGCGACCACCACTGCGACCAGACCCGAAGGACTTCTGCTTAGTCTTGCGCTCATCGAGCACATGGCGACCAATGACTCCAGACAGGAACCTATGGTCAGTGAACACATCGATAGGATCGTCGGCCTCGATCATAGCCTCTGCCGTATTCTTCAGAAAGATGGGAGATCCCGTCCTAATGGCACCAATGAACAGGGCGTCCACGTTCCTAGACCTCGCTCCAAACTTGCCCTTAGTCCTGTGATCCATGATGTCAGAGATACCGGGGAGAGCGTATCCGGGGGGATAGTCAGACTGCCCAGTAGCAGCCATCATGCCTCCACGAAGGATAGGAGACTGCTTGCCACGTAACCAGTCGATAGGGTTGCGGTCATAGGACTGCAATATCTCCCTGTCCTCTGGGAGTACAGAGTTAACTGCACCAAGCAACACTCGGTAAAACTCTCCCGCGTGTCCGCTAACGTCGATGTAGTTAGTCTCTCCACCGATCTCCATCTGGATATGATGCTTGTGTCCCTCGTCGTTCTCCCACATAGGATGTCCTGAGAGCATGATGTTCAGCACATTGCCAAACGTGTACAGCCCCAGGGCGTGACGCACAAGCGCAGTCCTCGCAACAGCACCGCTAGGCCCCTGCCCGACCAAAGTCTGCACTGACCACGATGAGTTAGAGATAGTCCAGTCAGGGGCAAGCATTAAGAAGCTGGCGATCTGCTTGGACTTAGAGCTAATTCCCTCCCAATGCAGGTTGATACCACCGTGCAGCTTGTTGATCTGACTGGCTCCCTGCCTAACGGCCTCTTCCCTGCTGAGTCCCATAGACTCAAGCTGGCGCACCGCTGAGTGCATGGATACGATCTTGGTGGCCCGGTACATCTTGTCCCAGAGCTGATGGTCCATCCACTTCATGGCCTTGCCAGGGGCATTCAGCACGGCGTTGCGACCCTGCTGAGGGCTACCAAACACCTTCTCATAGCCGTTGTTGGCTAGGCGTACATCGTTCTCGTTGAGTGTCAGGCCATGCCGTAGATACTCATTCACGCGGGGATCGTTAAGAAGATTCTCCCAGTCGCGGAAAGCCTTGATAGGGTTCTCACCATAGGCCATCGTATTCAGGGCAAGAGCCCACGCATGGAACGGAGAGAACGAAAGGTTGATCCGCTTCAGGGTACTGTTGAGCTTCACTGCAAAGTTGCTCATTGGCTTCTCTGAGATGTTCCTAACTGCGGTCGCCACCTCTGGGTGCAGTAGCAGCCGATCACCCTTGATGTTGAACCCAGGGATGCCCTCCATCTCAACAGGTCCAGCTATCTCATCGACCCCAACAAAATCCTTTAGAGCTGCCCACTCCTTAGCCCCGCCCTTGCGTAGCTTGTTAAGCTGGCTCTCCGTGATGGCCGCTGGCAACCTCTCTCCTGTACGCTTGTCCGTGAACACCTGTCCCAGTAGGTTCTTTGCCAGTGCGTTGTTCTCAATGGCTCCTAGCGTGCTTACAGCGCCCTGCTGATACCACTCGCCAAGGCTGAATGTCTTAGGCGACTGACCATGCACCAACATTCGCTCAAACAGCCCGCCCTTAACTGACTTGGCATGGCTCTCTGGCCCTCTTGTTGCGAACGGACTAGCGGACCTTGGCCTGTTGGTGAACCTTCCGATGATGGATCCCTCTTTGCCCTTGATCTTCTGCTGTCCCCACTCGGGAAGGTATGACATGCCGGGCTTCAGTGCACCACTCTTTGCCTCTACGGCATACCCGTCTCCATGCTGCACTACCTTGGCCTTGGCGTCGGGGGTCACGGCATTGATGGCGTCCGCCCTCTTCTGTGCTGCTGCCTGTCGCTTCCACGGCCTCTTGCTTCCAGCCTTGCCTACGATGTAGTTCTCGCCAAAGTATCCAGATTTCACGCCCTGATCCCATAGGGACTGGAAGGAGTTATGCACCTCAGACACAAATGCCTGTACCTCTGACGGCATCTCGTCTAGGCGATTGATGGCGTCCTTTACCTGCTCGACGTACGCCCTCTCCTCTTTGGAGATAGGACCGTGAAGCTCCTCTGCCTCTCGCACTGCCTCGTCGATAGCCCTGACTCCAGGCCTGCTGCCATCAGGGGCCCTGCGCCCGTACTGTACCACGCCGTACATCAAAGCAGAGAACTCATCTGCGCCCATAGGCCTGAGCCCTGCTTCTTTGCGCTGGCCATTGACGGCCTCAAGAGCGCCTGACTCGGCCCTGTCTAGGACCATCTTCCTGAGATCGGCATCCTTTGAGATAACGGCCTTCTCGCCAACGACGGCACGAAGCACCTTCTTCATCTCGTCATCGGACATGAACCTGATGCCTGCAATCTCTCTCAAGGCATGGATAGCCTTACCATACCCAGGCACTCGATCAAACAACTGCTGACCAAGGGCCTTGCCGACCTCGTTGATCCTAGTCTCCATCGGGTGTAGCGCGTACTTAGCTGCCACCCTGTTGACTGCTTCTGCTGCGTAGTCATAGGGGGTCATGATCCTGTTCATGCTCTCGGTGATGCCGTTGGCAACGTACAGCCCACCCCTGACCAGACCCCGAGCGCCGCTGTTCAGACCGCTACTGGCTAGACCCAGCGCCTCTAGGTACTGCCCCTGGCCACCGCCGAAACCAAACCCAAGAATAACGTCATTTGATACGTTAGTCTTTTCAATGATCTGTTGTCTCTTGACTTCGCCCACCGCACGCACGATGTCGGCCCGCTCGTATCCGCCCTCCTTCAGCTTCTCGATGCCGCCGGGCTCTCTGGCGATGTTCACGATATCCTGATCGCTAAGAACATTGGGCCTGCGCGGAACTTCCGCGCCCGCCAGCCTCACGGCGTCGCCCTTGGCCTTGGCCTCCTCTACGCGTCGAGCACGCACCTCATCCATGGTCGGCATAGACGCACGAAGCGCCTCGGCCTCTGCGTCTTCCTTGGCCATCCCGGCCTCGTCTGCGATGTCCTGCTCTGTCCTGCCCCGCTTGGCCTCTTTAGCCGCCCGTAGCCGCTCAATGCCGGTAGCAATCCTGTCGCCAACGGACGGTCGCACCTCTTCAACGGCAACCGCCTCTTCGGTGCCAACGCGCTCAGGCGTGGGCTCATCTGCCATAGCCCTGCCCCTACGACCGATGCGGCCAAGGGCAAGTTTCTCATCAATAGACCTCGAAGGCTGCGGCCTGTCTGGAGATTCAACTGGCAACTCTTTAGTGGCGTTGATCGACTCTCGCGCAGGAGCGGCGAACCAAGTGCCATCAGCGTCCTGTATGATAGAGTATTCCCTGGTGTCCCCAGTGGCGTTCTTGTGCTTTGTGACGGCACCACGCACAGCTGCCGGGGTCTTATAGCTACGGAGCGAAATGTTCTTCTTGTTCGCTTCTGCTGCCGCCTGAGCCCTGTTGTTTGAGTATGCCTGTCCTGCCATTCGGACATCATCCTCGTTGAACTTGCCGTTGCGTAGTATGCCAGACGCCTTCATGTCCTTCACCACGCGGCGAGCCTCTGGACCGGTCATGCTAACTTCTTTAACCAGGAAGTCGACAGCCGCTCTTGCGGTAAACTCTTCGGGCGGCGTATGCTCAAGGCCTGCGCTCTTTGGCTCTGCCATAGGTTCTGGCCTGGCGGGACCACGGTCCAGCTCGTCTCGCAGATATGCCTTCTCAATCTCCTCGGCCTTGATCTCATTCATTGCCTGTTCATGTTCCGCCACTACTCGATCAAGAACCTCTTCTCGCCCACGTCGGCCAATACGCTCAAGAGCAGATGCCTCCCCAGCAATCATGCGCTCGATGGGATCGACTACCTCTACCTCCCGTCCAATCCGCTCTCCCCTCACCTGCTTTGCAAACTGAAGGATCTTTCCATGCACGGCGGCGTTGTAGTCCTGCCACTCTCCTGTATCTCGCAGCTCTCTGATCTGACGTGCTTGTGCGCTATCACTATCAAGGAACTGCCTGGCCCTGCGCCCACCCTCTGCAAGGGCAACGCCATTAGGGGACAGCCTTTGCCCGCCTGCGATAAGGGCATGGGAGGCAGCGAATCCAACGAATCCCTCAATCAGATCAGATGGAGTGGGGACTTCGCCATTCTTCAGCGACTCAAAGGCAGACAGACCAGCGCCTACTTGACCAGACGCCACTGTCTCGCCAAGGTTGGATGCCAGATATTTCTCATACGCCCTGCGTGCCGTGGTCTGCTTGCCCATCCAGTTACGCATCAGTCCGCGCTCGGCTGTCTGTGACCCCTGGATGCCCATGCCAAGCGCCGTACCCTCTAACAGGGCCTCGGTACGCTTAAACACAGTGTCTGCCTCTGGCCTAGCGGCTCCATGGAGGCCGATGGCAAGAGGACCAGCACCTATTCCAGCCCCCTTAAGTCCAAGAAACTTGCCAACGACCAAGATCTGTATGCCCGCCCCGGCAAGCTCAGATATGTCTCCGACTATGCTCTCGATCTCGCTGATCTCTTCTCCACCAGTTTCGGCAGGCAATGCAACTCGACCAGAGGTTAGTCCAGAGATGCCCTTAGACAGTGTGCGTAGCGCAGGACTGGTTGGCTCTACGCGATCCTCTCCTGTTGCGATGCGCTTCAGGCTACGGCCCTTGTCCCCAATCTCTCCGGCTGTAACGTCATCTACAATAGCGGCCTCTGGTAGCACAGCGGGCGAGTCTGCCCCACCAGTGAGAATGTTCTTGAGATGGTTGAAGCTGGCACCAGCGGTAGGACTGCTGATAGACGGACCAAGAACTGCAAACGCCGCCTTGCTCTCCGCCACACCAGCCTCCCTGGCCCTCTTGTTCTTCTTCCTGATGGAATCATCAAGGCTAACCCTGGCTGCACGAACTACGGCGGGATTCGATACATCTACGCCCTTTTTCTTCAGGAACTCAAGGTAGTCGCTCATATAGACAGACGACTGTGCCCGCTGTGTAGTGTCGATAGGCATCTGAGCCTCACTACCAGTGCGCCAAAAGTCGATCTCGCCAAGATATTCACGAAGTCCCATTGCATCACCTAGTCCGGTTGCTATTTAGGGTCATACTCGATATGAATATGATCCTTATCAATTAAGACATCATAATCATCGCCAAGATCACGCCGAATGTTGTCGACGATGGACTTAACTGCGGCAGCGCCGCCAAGTCCCCTAATGGAAATATCAACAGCATCGCCATGGTCGTGCTTTGATCCAACCATATGTCTTGTTTTAGAATCAGATGAAGACGTAGAGTCAGTTGTTGATGTTACAAGAAACGAAATATTCAATTCATCAAAATACTTCTTTGCCACAGCAGCAGCCCGAACTGCATTTTCTGTAAGTGAGTCCCTTGGCACGCCGTCTTTAGTTCTGATAGAACTATCCAGCTCAATTGTGGGAGCCGCCTGTCCGCTACCCAATGCGGCCTCTCCTCCTTGCGTGGGTACGAACGGATTATCGCTGTATGCGGCATTCAATATATCCTGAAACATATCGGGATATTGATGAAGCCCGCTTGTGCCAGTATCTGCGCCCTGTCCGGGGAGAGTGTTGGTAATTGTACCAATGTACTCATCTCCATAACCAGGAAGCACTGAAGTCGGAGACTCTTCGCCGTCGCCACCCCTTAGCGCCACTGCAAAGGCAATCTGCTGTGCAATCTCTTCCTCATCAAGACCTGCAAGCTCAAGTGTAATAGCAAGCTGATGGTCATTGTACCCATTCTTGACAGCCTCTGCAAAATTAGCCTCAAACTTCTCTCTCTTGGCTAGGTCATTCAGTGCCTCATCTAGAGGGCCGTCGCCAAAGTTTCCATCATCGTACTCAAACCGAAGGGTATCTTCGCCAAGCTGAAGGCCAAGGTCTGCGCCGACCTGATTGAAATCAGTGGTAAGCAGTGCCTGTAGTGATCCACCCAACACGCCGCTCTTGGCGTCCCTAATCACGGATGGCACATCGGCACCAGGAAGACGATTATCGATCCTACGCTGAGTCTCCTGCAAGATACCGCTATCAATCTCAGTGGAGAGTCCGAGTGAGTTTAAAAAATCACCATTAGACGGGGGCCGAACAAGCTCGCCATCTTTGTCAAATCCAGACCGGCCAAATTCCTGCTGAACGAAGTCCCTAACTGTCTTTTGGTCTGGGATTGTGATCTGCTTTGGATCTTTAACCTTCGGCTCTCGCGTGGCAGCAGTTGTCAGCACACTGAGCATGGTATTGGGAACCTCTGCAAGGCCATTGCCATCAGCATCTGGGAACAGGGCAGAGATTTTGGGGTCAATATCGCCAAGGGCACTGAGATCAATCTCGGTCACTCCGGTCCTTGGATCTCCATTCAAGATGCTCTGTAGTGTGGTGGCCGGGTTGGCCCCTAGCTGCCCCTCTCCAAGCACGAAGTTGCCAGGGGTTGCTCCTCCCTGTATGTCGAACGTGGGGAGCTGAGAGGCGATGTCAGGGCCGCCTACGGCGAAGTCTCGCGGTGGCGTGAACCCATACTTCTGCTCAAGCTGGAGTGGCGGCACCGCAGACCACTCGTTAGTAGCCGTGTTTAGCTGGAGTGCGTCACGGCCACGTTCTCTGTTCGCCTTGTCAATGGCCTGCCTATCCTCAGTCTCGGTCTTCAGTCTTGCCTCTGTGGCCTCAAACTCCTGTTTTCTGTCTGTTGCGGCTCTCCTGTTATCTTCTGCTAGCTTTGCTGCGGCACGATCAGCCTCGGATGATCGCGCAAACTCAGCGCTAGACTGATTCTGTCGGATCTTGTTCTGAAGAAGAAAGTCTAGTAACCGACCCATGATATCTCCTAAATCAGTCCAAGCAGCTTTGAAAGGCCAATGTCAAGACCATCGCCTAGCAGGTTGCCAAACGGACTGGCCCCCGTAACCTGTGCGGTGGAAGTAGATCCTGGGATATAGCTAGCCGGGCTAGAGTTGAGCAGGCCCATGCCGTACTGACGCCTATTTTGGTCATCAAATCCCGCACTCTGTCCAAGCAACTTAGCCAGTAATCCCTGCGCTTGTCCAGATTCAGGAGAAATGCCACTCCGACTCAGCATCCCCATAAGCGTCTCATTGCCCTGCTTGGCTGCACTGCCAAACCCAAACTCTCCACCGCCACTAGAGAACTGGCCAATAAGAGAATTGAGCAGACCGCCCTGAGCCCGAAAGATAGGGCGTGGCTGCTGGTTCGTAGTCTCCGTAGTCTGTACTGGGGTTCCTCCACCCAGAAAATCTAGAATGCCGTTCTCCATAACTATCTCCTCAAACTGGGCTAAAGTCCAACCAACCATCGGCAGACTCGCTATAAATCCTCAAAACCTGTGACTCCTCATCAAAATATGAGTAGCCACTCTTGGGTCCAGACTTCGCCTCGGTTGGCATCTTTAGCAGGGATGGGCTTAAAGGCACCTCAGAGCCTCTCTGCTCAACGTTCGTCACTGCCTCGGTGATACGGTCCACCGTGCGCTGAAGTACCCGCACAGAGTCGTCTGGGTCCAATATCCGTGGGCTATCTGGCGTCTCTGGGATGATGTTGATCCTCAGCTTGATCTGCTCCATTACCGCAGCACCTCCAGGCGCACACCATAGACCCTGCACTTGCCTACGATCTTCACGTTGAAGTATTCTCCTCGCAGGTCGCGTGGCAGTAATGACCGGTATTGACGGCGACCAGTGCCATTAACCGTGTATGTGCACGTATCGCCGGTCGTTGTGGCTACCGTAACGGAGATCGTATTGCCCTGCGGGTCGATGTCCATATGGTTAGCCCACCCCCTGTACACCTGACCACCGCCCCAGTTCTTCGTCTGGAGCGTCATCGTCTCTTCGTCAGTGCCGCCAAACATCTCCACTACGTCTGTGCCTGTAGCATCATCGCGTGCGATCATCCCATACAGGACATCGTTATCCAGCGACTTGACCACCAGCCCCGGCGTGTCATCCGTGTCTAGCTTCGTCCACATGATGCCGCCGATGCCGCGCTCTGCCGTAATGGCACCACTGGCCGTGCTATACAAGATCCTTTTGGTGGACGCATCTCCAGACCACGTGCCGATGATCTCCTCCCAGTCAGGCTCTACCGACTCGCTTACCCGGCGAGATGTGATGCCATCGAACACCCACAGCCCGTCGTCCCTGGCAAAGTAGACGCCACCATCAGTGACTCTAACGCTATCTGGATACGTAGTCCCCACCGGGCTCTGCGTGCTGATGAGTCGGCCAAGCAGCTCTGAGGGCACGTAGATCCAGATGCTATCTCTGCCAAAAAGGATTACCTTATCGTCCAGATTCCCTATGGCTGTGATCGTATTATGCGCCTCTACGTTGTTCAGGGCCGGGAACGAATCATAGTTCCCAACAAGACTCCAGTGAAGAAGATTAGAATCAGCCTCTACCAAGTACATCCGCTGTCCGGCGAACGTTCCGAGGACGGATGTGGGTGGTGGGCCGTTCGCGTCGGCATCATTCAGGAAGACCGCGCCGAGGTCGGCGTCTGGTGTTGTGTCGATATACCTTTTCGTGTTTCCATAATCTGCCGCGACCGCCCCGCCAGCGATCTCATCCAGGAGATAGTACGTACTGCCCCCTCCCTTTGTCCTGTATATCCTGGTGTATACAGAGGCTGCGGCATCATCAGTATATGATGCAACAAAATTAGTCCCCCTTAGCATGACCTCAAGCTCAACAACCCTATTCCTTCTAATGTTATACGACTCGTGGAACAGATCCGATGTATAGTCTGTATCTGTATTGGCCCCGCGCATTACGTCCAGAGAACTTTCGACCACACTACCGTCTGACATCTCCATTACGACACTTGAGGCGTACTTGTATGGCTGATTTACGTCGCCCGAGAGATTTAATATAGTATTAGGAAATAGGCTGTGCGTTACTCCACCAACACTAGTCGATGTTCCGAATGTCCCACCAAAGTTCAGCCGCCTCCCTCCGCCAACATCTGGCGGATACCTGACATATGCAGTAGTGCCAGAGATATACTCCAGCACCCACGCCTTGCCGAGATTGTTGTCCTCTGCCTCCATGAATGTATGCCACAAGTTAGATCCCGCACCGTCTACAAGGTCGTCAAATCGAACAAGTGCCCCATCGAATGTAGAATCAATGAATGACGCATCAAGAACGACAAGCCCAGTTCCCGCCTGATTCGTTAGGGATGTAATTGGATATGTCGTATATGACGTATCAAGCCTACACACATTTTGGGAGTTCCCGAGATAGTCCGTGGGTCCATCAAAGGGATCAGGCGCGCCGTGATTCCTGACATACGTACCATTTGTGACCTGATTCTTGGACCCATCAAACGAATACAGCTTCTTGCCGTCCGAAAGGAACCGCACATGATTGCTGTTGAAGCTCACGGCGGACAGAGCCGCACCATCCTGGAACGTGGGGAACGTAGGCTTGTAGATCAGATGGTCTGCCCCGCCGTACTTCAGGTTGGCCAGTCCGGCTGTGCCGTTGAACGACGGCCCCACATTACTGTGTATGATCAGGTTGCCATTGATCGGCCTTACGCTACCATCATCCTCATACTTGCAGTTGATGGCGTCCTGAAGCTCCGTATCCCCGATGAGATGCGGAGCCCTCTTGCTGTTGAGGCCTGTAAAGGCGTTGGTTCCGAAGCTAATGGGTCGTGGCATTACTTGATCCTCGTAATGGACAGGTTCGCGTGATAAACGTCTATGCTTCCTGTACTTGTTTCGTTGCGAATAAGAAGAGTTACTATCTCATCAGCCGCTAGCGTTGTGATTAAATTCCCCGACAGTGTTCTTTCGCTCGTCAATGATCCAGATGTTGCATGTGAGCTTGCCCCGGCCTCCCTTGTCTGCCCGGACACTCCAGTACCAACGGTGATTTCCATCTCCTGGTTGATTCCTGCGGCCTCAATAGTCGCACTCCATGTAATTTTGTACGTGCCAGCAGTGGATACTTTTAGTCCCCTGGTGTCTGCGCCCCAAATAGAGAAGCCCTCTACTTCGCCAACAGTAAAGTTTGTGATAATAGAATCTGCCGAAGAAGCTCCGAATGTGATTGTTTCCGTGGAGTTGTCGTGGTACATATGGCCATATGCTGGCCTAAAGGAGAACTCCTCGTTTGACAGGAGCGCCCCAATAGATGTGGACGTGGGGAAGATGTTGCCTCGGACAATAAGCCGGTCAATCGTAACTGACGGAGTATAGACCAAAAGATCCTGTGTTGCGTTGTTTGACGAGTTGCCGATAATCGCAACATTGTCAACGGCATTGCCAACCCAATATCCATACAGGGTGTTCATGACGCTATTCGACCCGATAACCACAGTGTCGGTTAAGCCCGCGCCAGCCGTATTCACTCGGATCCCATACGCCTGCTCCCACGGCTCAGCAGATTCGCCAGTAGCCGTCAGGTCGTTTACGATCACGTTTCCGGTCACGCTAACACTGACCGCGTCAGCCGAGCCTCCGTCAACCTCGATTCCATACTGGTAGGTGCCGCTTGCGGATGCCGTAAACGTGTTGCCGCTAACGGTGCAGTTGCTCTCGTACACCGAGATTCCCGCATACTGGAACCCAGACCACTGCGCCCCGCCCCATGTACCAGTCCTCGTGGTGTGGATGGAGTTTCCAGTGACCGTTACGCCCCTGTTCTGGATCTTAATGCCGCGCTTGTAGCAGTCCCAAAATACATTGCCAGTAACCGTGGCGTTAACCGGGGCCACGAGAGGCGACAAGTCACTTTCTGTCTGCTGGAAAACAAGCCCGTCTCCATCCCCAACTGGGGAGATTTCTTTGAATGTGCAGCCGGAGATAGTGATGTTGGAGACATACGCATCACCCGTGCTGGAGAACGTATAGAAGACAATGCCACGAGAGGCGTTGTTGACCGTGCTGGTGATGTCGTGGATGTAGCAATCCTTGATGGTGACGCCGGTGCCGCCAGTCCCGCCGCTATTTCCGATCCTGATCCCCGCCGCATAGTTTCCAGATCCAGCAGGCTCATCCATATCGAATACTTCAACATTATCCAGCGTAAGCTCAGAGCACCCCTTGAAGTCAAATCCCCACTTTGCGTTGCCGTTCCCGTCGATGCGGATGTCCTTGACTGTGAAGTAGTCTGACGTTGTGATGGCGAACATCGCGCCCGTAATGGCACCGGTCGCCACGATGGTTGCTGAGTCCGATCTGATGGTTACGCTGTCTGCGCCAGTACATGAGATCACAGATGCCTGTGCGTAAGAGCCATGCGGGAAGTACACCTCCCCGCCGCCAGCCGCCTCACACGCATCAATAGCCGCCTGAATAGCAGCAGTGTCGTCGGTGGTGCCGTCTCCGGTTGCGCCGTATGCCTTAACGTTGTAATTTGCCGACAGCTCAAGCGTGTCGATATCTGCCGCATTCAGGATGACAGAAGCAGAAATGCACACCCACCCAGTAGAGTCGTCGCCCGCCGACTTATAGTAGAACGTGGAATCGGCATCGTCTGAGCGCATGTAAGTAGACCCACGAGGGGCAAACACTGCATTTACCGGAGACTTCGCACCAAACATAGACCGGGGACCGCCGCCGCTTAGATGGTCAGGGATGCCGTGGCCAGAAAACAGCACGGCCCGGCTAGTTACGGTCACCCCGCGCACGCCCGTGTAGTCGCCCGGAGGCATGTAGATATCTCCTCCGCCAGCCGCCTCTACCGCGTCAACAACTGCCTGGAGCGAATCAGTACATGAAGTGGCCCCAGTGTTGTCCACGCCGTACGCAAGCACGTTGATAGGGGTGAAGCCATTCAGGGTCACCGTGCCGCCGGGAGAGAGCCTGCTGGGGCGTGTGAACGTGCCAACCTCGTACCGCAGATCCTCGACCCCGGCCTTGTTGACTGTCTTGGTCTGTCCAA
>ERZ890953.957-NODE-957-length-15403-cov-4.964230_pt1 | contig 15403 bp, 13 predicted proteins | sample MGYA00521264_ERZ890953 | MGnify/ENA primary metagenome ERZ890953 (study PRJEB32303, sample SAMEA104408629) | aquatic metagenome | biome: Brackish water; feature: Chemocline; material: water | place: Baltic Sea | collected 2014-10-26T21:54:00 | depth 200 m ...
CCATGCTTTTGGAATTTGGGGGAGATGCCCGATAGGGCAGAGGGGGTTAAGGCTCTAATGTTAAATGCGCTTCGCTGAAGCCCATAATTGACTCTTTCTCCCAATACATGGGGTAATATTCGATATTTCGCCACAGGTCTACCATATCGGTATAGTGTTGATGACCGGAGTGCCCCGATTCCCCTGTTGTGTGGACTGTTAGGGAGTTATCAAGATCGCTCAGGTCAATGATCATGCGCATTGAGGGGAGCCAGTCTACGACGTAGCCGTCGATGGGATCCCAGCCAGTGGCGTTAACGATACTTTGTCCACCTGCTGTTGGGTAAGGTCCGCGATTGAAGAGATTTTCGATCAAGCCTATGCCAGATTGTCCGAGTGTTGAGTTTTCAAAGGTGGCAGTGTGAAGTTCGCCCCATTTCCAATTGGCGGAATCTTTGCCTTGTAACTCTTCCATTTCTGCTACAGCCATCTCAAAGGCTTTGGCGAAAATTTCGTCACGGGTTTCAACGTCGTCTGTGTTTTTGTCGTCCCAGAAGAAGTGATTTTGGTCTGGGGTGATATTGCGCATCACTTCAAACCAGCGCGAGCCGCCTTCGGGATAATAATCCTCGGGGAGGTCGTCGTGGAAGGTGAGGGCGAGCAGATTTTTCCAGTAGACGGCGAAGAGGGCGGCGGGGGCTGAATCCATGTCGTTTTGTAAATCCCAGGTCGAAAGGAGAGCGTATCGCTCTGCCAAATCTCCTTCGAAGGGAATTTGCCCGAGAAGTGGTATCAAAGTTTGGGCGTTGAGATTCTTTCCATCTCCCTGCATTTTTTGCATATACGCCAGATCAATTTTCTCGGGAGATCCTGCGAGCATATCTACAATCCGTTTGGCGCGGTAGCCGTAAGCCCAATCGTCGGTGACAAAGTGTTCGTAATCAAAGGGTGGAACACGGTTGTTGGCGGTCGCGATGAAGCCGGATTGCGGGTTGAGAACGTAGGGGAGTTCTTCAAAGGGGATGGTGCCTATCCAGTCGTATTCATCTGTCCAGCCGGGCATGGGGTAGCGTCCGTTACCATTTTTGCGGATCGGGATGGTGCCGGGCATTTGGTAGCCGATATTGCCTTCGATGTCGGCGTAGATCAGGTTTTGGGCGGGAACATGGAATTTGCTAGCTGCATGACGAAATTCTTCCCAATTGCTGGCATTGTTGAAACCCCAAATTGCGTCAAAAACCGAGCCGGGCTCGAGGGCTGTCCAATTGAGGGCAATGGCGTAACTTTCGGGTAAATCTACGCCAGCTTTATCTTTGAAGGCTTCTTTGTCGTCTTCAAGGTCCGTATCTTTGAGCGGTCCGTAAGTATCCGAAATAATAGGGCCATGCCTTGTGCTGCGAACGGTGAGTTCTACAGGGTCGCCACCGCCGACTTTGATGGTTTCGGTACGAATTTCAAAATCGACCCATTCTCCGTTAAATTCGTATTGATTGGGGTTATCGGGATTAACTTTTTCGATGAAGAGATCCATTACATCGGGGCCAGTATTCGTAAATCCCCAAGCGATATTTGCATTGTGCCCGATGACCACACCGGGTACGCCGGGGAAGGAAAATCCGGTTGATTCGTAGGGGCATTCTGCACTGATGGGCTGACAACGCAAATCAATTTGATGCCAGATGGATGGCATCTGGATGCCCAAATGTGGATCGTTAGCAAGGATCGGCATCCCCGTCGTTGTGCGTGACCCCGCCACCGCCCACGAATTTGACCCGATGCCTGCTCCCGTTGGACCAAGCACGCCATCGAGTAGGGCAAAGTTGGTGTTTACATTTTCGAGCGCACTTGTGGTTGCCGTATTTTGAAGAGCTGCAAGAGGAGCATCTACCGTTAATGCCACGTTTTCACCGATAGTCGGTACAATAACGGGGTGATCTTCAGGATAGGGCGGGAAAAGTTCTTCGACTTGTTCGGGAGAGAGCGTTTTGAGCAAAATAGCCCGCTCAATTTCTGCGCCCATATTGCCGCGCAAATCCCAAGCCATCGCTTTTCCCCAAGTTAGCGAATGAATGGGAGTCCACGGCTCGGGGGCGTAATCTGCATTGAGCAACGTGAGCACGCCATATTCCAAGCTGAGTTCCGTGCCGCTGCGCCCAGCGAGATAGGCGTTTACGCCATCTGCATAAGCGTCCAGCATGACTTTTGCATCTCCCTCGGCAGAGGCATATTCTGTTTCGGCAGTTTGTTTCCATCCCAGCGTGCGGAGGAAGGCGTCTGTCTCTAATTGGGCTTTGCCAAACATCTCGGAGAGTGTTCCCGAGCCGATGTGCCGCCAGGCATCCATTTGCCAGAAACGATCTTGTGCCTGAACGTATCCCTGCGCCATGAAAAGATCATGCAGGGTGCTGGCGTAAATATGCGGGATGCCCATCTCGTCACGGTAGACTTCGACAGGTGCATCCAGCCCTTCTATTTTTATCTGCCCATCCACTTGTGGGAAGGATAGCGGAATGTTGGTTTTAGCCCAGTTTCGGTAAAAAAGTGTGCCACCGATACCAAGGATGAGTAGGATAATCACTAACCCGATTAGGAAGTTACGTATTTTTTTTGACATTTCTCCTCCAATTTGGCGAATTGAATGGCGTTATTATAAGACATCTTTGAGATGAAAATAGCAAAAAAACTCCGCACTTGGATAAAGGCGGAGCTTTTTTGTTGTCGCTATTTATAATTTAATCTAGCTGTATTAAACCAGTTCGGATCGCAAATTTGACCAATTCTGTTCGTGAGTGCATATTAAGTTTGTTCATGATCCGTTCACGGTGGCGGGCAATAGTTTTTGGGCTGAGACCTAAGTTTTCGCCAATATATTTGTTATTGTGGCCATCGGCGACCAATTCAAGGACTTGCCGCTCTCGCTGGCTAAGTACATTAAGGTCAGGATTAAGAGAATTATCCTCCGTGTTCTTTTTTTCTGTGGCAGGATGTTTGCTGCTCAGGCGTTGATAATCATCAAGTAGCCAACGCGCTAGGGCGGGTTGTAGGTAAATATGGCCCTTGGCAACTGTTTCGATCGCCATAACCAACTCATCTGAAGCCGCTTGTTTGGTGATATATCCTGATGCCCCGGCAGCCAGCATTTGTACAAAATATTCCTTGTCTTCATGTACAGTGAGGGCGAGCACAAGACAGTTTGGGCATTGTGTTTTGAGTTGCCTGGTGGCTTCTAGACCATCCATTTTTGGCATGGTGATGTCCATCAAGATAACATCTGGCTGTGTTTTCAGTGCACGTTCAACCGCCTCTATGCCATTTCCTGCTTCAGCAATTACTTCCAAGCCATCTTGTGTGTCAAGAAAAGATTTTAGCCCGAAACGTACCACGTCGTGGTCATCGACTAACATAATTCGAATAGGTTTTTTCATAGATTTACTCCCTGTCTTCCCTTGTTGAGGTTTTTGGAATATTGATTTCGATGGATGTGCCCTTTCCTAACGACGATTTCAGAATAAATTTTCCGTTTACAGCTTCAACTCGCTCGCGCATTCCTGCCAGACCCCATCCGCTGGGAGGGATGAAAGGTCCTTTGGTGTTGAAGCCGATCCCGTTATCTGTAATTTTAAGCGCGATCAAATTTTCTTCAAAAGAAATGCTAACATTGGCTTGTTGCGTTTGTGCATGTCGGGCAACATTGGTCAGGGCGGCTTGTGCTACACGGAAAAGAACGGTTTCTATCAATGGATCTACTCGCTTGGATGTACCTTCTATATCTAGAGCGACATCCAATTCCATTTTGCAACATTCTCTCCCGATCAGGTTTTGGATAGCGGGAACCAGCCCAAGGTCATCGAGTTGTGCGGGGCGCAGATCGTGTACTAAACGGTAGATGCCCTGAGACATATCTTTGCCCAGATTTTGCAAATGATCAATTGTCGGGATGAGGTCGCTGCGCTCTTCATCCAATTTATTGTTAAGCGTTGCTAATCCCAACGAAAATGCAGAAAGGACTTGCGCTGTCTCATCATGTAATTCGCGGGAGATGCGGGCGCGCTCATCTTCTTGTGCTTGGACTGTATGACGGAGTAAGTCGCGGCGCATTTCTTCTCGTGCGGCCATCTCTTCTTTTACGCGTTCCAGCGCTTCGATACGCGCCTCGCGCTCGACTGAAAATTGTTTCTGCCTTTCGACTTCTATGGTATGAGTAGCACGTACTAACCCAAATGTGATCGTTAGTGCCATAGCAGCACGGATAATTTCAGGCGGGATTCCAGTGGTAGAAAAAAAAGTTTCGTTATTAATAACCTGTGCGGGGAACATCGCTAGGGGGGAGACAAGAAGCTGGCTAAGGCCATAGATCCCGAATCCAAAAGAAGCGTAGTTTAGATTTGATGAGAGCGGAAAACGTTTATCTCGTTTTGCTTCTTTTGCTTGAACCCGTAATCCTATTGATGCAAGAATGGCGGCGGGGACAGCGAGCAGATAACGGATGAGATTATTTGTCAAAGTGAAAAGATCAAGGGTTGAATTATTTTGAGCCTTAATTGCACTGATGATGATAATTGCAAAATAGAGGCCAAGGATTGTTAGAGGCAAGGCTAGTCTGACAAGGGTCGTTTTTTTATAAAGCTGACTGGCTTGAAAACCATAGAGAGCTAGAGATATAAATGATATGGCCAATAAAACCAGCCGTATTGCATAAAGGGTTTTGTCAATTTGAGTTCCCATCCAGGATGTTTGTTGCAAAAAAAGCTCAAACCATTCGTGCAGACCATGAAGAATGCCAAATATCGCCAAAGGCAAAAGGAGGCTTGTCTCTATCAACGAGGGGGAGTGGCTTGTCTCCAGAAAGAGGGCAATTCCCATTACAAAGAAAGCCAAACCATAGATAAAGAAAACGATTAGAAAAAGGAGTTGAGATTCTTGTGAAAGCATAGTATTGTGTATTCTACCCCAATAAAAATAGGTTTTTGTTATTTTGAAAAAGTGACATTTATTATAAAGAATGTATAGATTTTAACTTGATTTTAATGTTGATTGGGGTTATTATCCCAATCAACATTGTTTTTGCTATACCTAATTCAAAATCAGGTGATATGAAAGCTGATTCTAAGGTTCTTTTTGTTGATAAAAGCTTTTTTTAAAGGCTATTGTCACAATATCTGTCCAAATAGGCGAGTTTCATTTTTCCTTTGTAAGTTACTCTCCCCCAATATTTTCTGTAAAAGAGCAGACATAATAATATGAAGAAAATCAAGAATTTACTAAAACGTTTTTTCTCTCCGCCCACTGGTTCGCCGCGTTGGCTCGCTATCTTACCTTATGCAGTTTTAGGCGTGCTATCTCTGAGCCTTTTCGTTGGCGGGGCTTATGGGTGGAATTACACCAATTCTCCCGGGTTTTGTTCGGATGGTTGCCATACAATGCCTCCGCAAGGTGCGAGCTATGAAGCATCATCCCATGCGAATATTCTGTGTACAGAATGTCATATAGGACGTGCTTTTGTTGGCACACAATTATCGCGCAAAGTACAGGATATTCGCGAATTGTATGTAATGGTTACGGCCACCTATGAATACCCTATTCGGGCGCAACATTTATTCCCAGCCAGAGAAACTTGTGAACAATGCCATCTCCCTGAGAAGTTTTCAGATGATAGCTTGCGTAAGATCACGCATTTTGCTGAAGATGTGGAAAATACCGCTACCGATACTTATCTGATCATGAAAACTGGTGGTGGTGATGATGAACACGATGGACAGGGTTTGGGAATCCACTGGCATGTTGCTAATGAGGTGGAATATTACGCTACGGATTCGCTGAAACAAGAAATCCCTTTTGTTCGTGTTCATAATCCAGACGGCACGACAACGGATTATATTGATATTGAATCTGACTTTGATCTTGGGAGTGTTGACCAAAGCGAATTGCACCAAATGGACTGTATCGCTTGTCATAATCGTGCTGCACATAATTTCAAATCCCCGGCAAATGCAGTAGATGAGTATATGGCTTTGGGCTTGATCTCTGCTGATATTCCTGAGATTCGGCTGAAAGGTGCTACAGCGCTAAAGAGAACGTACTCTTTATCTACGCAGGAAGAAGGTTTGGCAGCGATAGCTGCTCTGCAAGATGAATACAAGAGCGAGTACGCTGAATTCTATGCGACCGAATCAGTTAAGGTGGATGAGGCGATAGAGGCATTGCAATCCATTTATAAGGATAATGTTTATCACGAGCAGGAAGTTAATTGGAGGACTTATCCAGATAATATAGGGCATATCGAATCGCCGGGTTGTTTCCGTTGTCATGACGGAAAACATTTTAATGAAGAGAAAGAGGCTGTTCGGCTTGAATGTAATGTCTGTCACTCCATCCCTGTTGTTTCTGACGAAAATGATTTCTTGGCCAATATTGAGATCAGCCGTGGTTTGGAGCCAGAGGGACATAAAAATCCCAATTGGATCAGTTTACACAATCAGGCTTTTGATACAACTTGTGCGAATTGTCATACTGTTGAAGATGTTGGTGGAACGAGCAATACATCTTTTTGTTCGAATAGTGCTTGTCATGGCAGTGTCTATACCTATGCTGGTTTCGATGCCCCTGCACTGCGTGAATTGATCGCAGATCAGTTGCCTACACCGGCTCCTGTTCCTGTAGATGCGCCTCTTTCTGCTGATGGCATTCCGACTTACGCTGCGCATATTGAACCTGCTTTCGCTTCTTGTACAGCGTGCCATAGTGAAGCTGTTGCCTCTGCAGGGCTTGACCTTTCCAGCTATGCTGGTTTGATGATCGGCAGTGAAAACGGGCCAGTGGTTGTTGCGAAAGATAGCAAAAAGAGCCACTTGGTCGAAGTTCAATCAGGGCAACATTTTGCTACGCTGACTCCAGCGCAGCTTGAGTTATTGATCGCGTGGGTTGATGCAGGCGCGCTTGATAATTAAGCACAACGACATGTAATGAGACTAAGGAGATGGTTTTAGTCGGATGAAAAAAGTCACCCAATTAATATGACTTAATGTATTGGGTAGATGAACACAATCGCGTATACTTTGCACTATCATTAAAAGAAGATGAGAATCTTTAATGATAACTATCTAATTTTATTCTAATTGAAGGAGAATAAACAATGTCTGTAAAGAAAATGCTCGTTTTAGTTACACTGCTTGTCGCCGCAACCTTATTGACCGCGTGCGCTGGCCAAGCTGGTTCTGCTGGCCCCGCAGGCCCCGCTGGCCCTGAAGGTCCTGCTGGCCCTGAAGGCCCCGCTGCAATGACAGCTGACCTGACATGCACCGAATGTCATAATGACACCACTATCATTACTGGTAAGAAAGTAGCCTGGGAAGGCACTCTTCACGGTAGCGGTACTGCTGCTGCATATGCTGGTGGTCGTGACGGCTGCGCCGCATGCCATTCAGGTGGAACTTTCAAAGCTATGGTTGCCGAAGGCGCGCATCCTGGCACCTATGAAGGCGAAACCCTAGATGTAACTCATCAAGATTGCCGCACCTGCCATGAAATTCACACCAGCTACACCGGTGATGATTGGGCTTTGACAACGACTGCTCCTGCTACAGTTTATGCTTTTGAAGGCGTAATGTATGATGGTGGCACCGGTAATCTCTGCGCTACCTGTCACGTTCCTCGCCGTGGATTTGCTTTAGACGACGAAGGTCTAGTTGACGTTACCAGTACACACTGGGGTCCTCACCATGGACCACAAGCTACTATGGTAATGGGTCTCGCTGGCGCTGGTGATGTTGAAGGCGCAGCCTCTGGTCATTATTCGCTGGTAGAAAACACCTGCGTAGCCTGTCACTTAGGCGAAGGCGACGATCACACATTTGCCCCAAGTGTTGCTGCATGCCAAGAATGTCACGCTGATATCGAAGATTTTGATTTCAGTGGCTTGCAGACCGATGTTGCTGCATTAGCTGCAGAACTTGGTGAAAAACTTGAAGCTGAAGGTATGTATGAACTCGAAGCTAATCACCCCGTTGTAGGTAAATATGAAGCCGCCAAAGGCGCAGCTTTGTGGAACTATATCTACATTGTTGTTGAAGACAAGAGCATGGGTGTTCATAATCCTGCATATACCAAAGCATTGCTCGAAGCTTCACTCGCAGCTTTCGAATAAGATTTTTTAGTAACCAGTAAAATGAACAGGGTTGCCATTTGGCAGCCCTGTTTTGCTTTAAGCACTCTTTAGAAAACGCTACAAAGCCTTCATATTTTCTTTACCCTTTCTTTATATTCTCCTTTTATAGTTACACAGAAGATAAATAACAAATGTTTTGTGTAAAACATATAAGGAGATAAAAATGTTTAAGAAAATTGCTATTGGTTTACTACTCGTAACGGTATTAGGAACTGGGGGTGCTGCCGCAGCCTACCAAGCTTCAACGGTAGAAGAAAGGGATGTATTGGCCACTTCAGAATCTGTGGTTATGGAGCAAGGCCAGGGGAATGGAAATGCGGGGCAGGGACAGCAAGGCGAAGGACAACAAGGTGCTCAGGCGATGGTCGCTGAAGGCTCTCAAGGGGAGCCATGGATGGAGACGGGTGTAATCACAGAAATTGACGATACTGGTTTTCAATTTTCTCTGCAAAATGGAGAGAGCGTTTATATTGAGTTGGGACCCTCCGATTATTGGCAAAATCAAGGCGTTGTACTCGAAACCGGTCAATCCGTAACAGTAGATGGCTCGATTAACGAGGGCATGATCCATGCGACGGCTGTATTGACTGCTGATGGACAGGTTTTGCAAGTTCGCAGCGAAACGGGGCAGCCTTTGTGGAGTGGGGGCGCAAGCAATGGTCAGGGACAGAATGGTAATAATGGTGAAGGCACAGGCGAGTCACAAATCCAAATTGATGAATGGGTTACGCTCGAAGGAACCTTGATGTCCTTTCAGGGCGGCAATATGACAATGTCTACTCTTGACGGAGAAATTATTGCTTTCCAGACGGGTCAACCTCGTTTCTTTGCCGAGCAAGGCATTACTTTTCAGGTGGGCGATGAAATCATTGTTGTAGGTTTTTATCAGAATGATCAATTCACCGCAGGCGATATTACGCAAGTCTCTACCGGAGAACTAGTGATGTTGCGAGACCCCAATGGGCGTCCCCTTTGGGCGGGACCGGGGAATGGCAAAGGAAACGGTGGCAAGTAGAGGTCTAGGGCGAATCCGAAGAAAATAAAATCTGGGAGGGAAGCTTTCCCTCCCAGAAAATTATATTAGGTAGAAAGATGACAGAGAATCAATCCCCAGAAAAAAAAGAAAGCCTTGTCAAACGCATTTTCAAATCTATCCAACGTGACCCGCTTTCGCCAGAAGACGACCGTGGGCGCATGAAAATGGTGATGAATAGTTTGATCTTACATATTCACCCCACGAAAACTTCAAAAGCTGCGCTGAAATTCAACTACACTTTTGGCTTGGGTGGGTTGTTGCTTTTGCTTGCCTCCGTTTTGGCCATAACAGGCGTGCTTTTACTTTTTGTCTATACCCCCTCTCCAGACGCTGCCTATGAGAGCATGATCGCATTGCAAACAGAGATCTATTTTGGAAATCTCATCCGCAATTTGCATCACTGGTCTGGTAATTTGATGGTCGTAGTGGCTGTTTTGCACATGTTGCGTGTTTTTTATACAGCTGGATTTACCCGCCCGCGTGAGTTCAATTGGGCAATGGGTATCACGTTGCTCTTATTGATTATTGGAGCAAATTTTACGGGATATTTGCTCCCGTGGGATCAACTGGCTTATTGGGCAATTACTGTGGGCGTTAGCTTATTGGATTATCTTCCAATCGTCGGCGAGCCGATTACGCGTCTGTTATTGGGCGGGTCCGAAGTTGGGGCAGCAACCCTGACTAATTTCTACGGTTTACACATTGCCATTATCCCTCTCCTGATATTTGGAATTATTTCCTTCCACATTTGGCGGGTGCGAAAAGATAAGATTACTGTTCCTCGAGCAATTGATACGCAAGCGGATAAAGAACGGGTCACCACCATCCCGCACTTGGTCAGCATTGAATTTACTTTTGCACTGGTCTGGATCGCTATCCTGTTACTCTGGGCGACCTTTGTCAACGCTCCTTTAGAAGAAGCTGCGAATCCCGCGCATAGTCCGAACCCTGCTAAAGCTGCCTGGTATTTTATGGGATTTCAAGAACTGCTGATGCACTTTCACCCAGTTTTTGGTGCCATCATTATTCCTGGGGCAGGTTTGCTTGGGCTGTTGCTTATCCCGTATTTGGATCAAGATATGGATAGTGTCGGGGTCTGGTTCCGTTCGATGAACGGACGCTGGCTAACATTATTCAGTGCAAATCTTGGCGTAATTGGCGCATTTGCCTTTGTTTTGGTAGATGAATACTGGCTCGATATACCGGGCTGGCTACCCTTCCTGCCCAGTTATATCAGCAACGGATGGATTCCATTGGCAGGCGTTTTGCTTTTGCTGATTGGTTATTACGAAGCCTTAAAAGCACTCAAAGCCTCAAACTGCGAAGCTCGTCAATCCCTTTTTACTCTCTTACTGGCGTCTTTCGTCACGCTGACCGTTATCGGTATATTCTTTCGTGGTGAAGGGATGGCATTCATCCTTCCTTGGAGCTAAATTATGTCTACTGAAAAAATATCGCGCCGTGATTTCCTTAATCTGGCTTGGGGAGCGGCTGGTGCATTGGCTGTAACCGAGCTAAGTTTCGTCGGCTTACGTTTTCTTTCCCCGCGCGCCACAGATGGCGAATTTGGTGGGGAGTTTAATCTCGGTGCCCATGAGGGCTATCCTCTGGGGAGTGTTACCCCTGTGGAAGTTGGGCGTTTCTATTTGGTACGTTTGCAAGATGGTGGATTTCTGGCTATTTATCGTCGTTGTACCCATCTGGGTTGTGCTGTTCCTTTTGACCAAGCCAGCGGAGAATTTGTTTGTCCTTGTCATGGTTCGGTCTTTACGAATGAAGGCGAGGTACTGAATCAACCTGCGCCACGTCCGCTCGATCTATTTCAGATCACAATCAATGAAGAAGCTGAGCTTGTTGTGGACACCAGTTCTCCGATTGAACGCAACCATACCAGCCCAGACGATATAGTCTACATCTAAGGAAGATATTATGACCTTACCTATGAAAATAACGGGCTTTTTAGCAACCCTTGTCATTCTCGTCATCGTACCTGTTTATAGTTGGATTGAACCAACGCATCAAGAGAGTTTATTGGATAGTTACTATACCAGTGCTGTCTTAAGCTCAACAGATCTATATGCTGAAAATTGTGCAGTCTGTCATGGTGCAACCGGCGAAGGAATAGGGGATACCCCTCCTCTCAATAGCGAGGCTGTTCGTACGATGTCTGAAAGCGATCTTGGCAAAGTCATCTCTCGCGGACGCAGCAATACCCTCATGGCAGCTTGGGCAGCCGAAGAGGGGGGAATCTTCAGTAATTCTCAAATCGCTGATTTTACAACTTTTATTCAGCAAACAAATTGGGATTATGTAGGCGCGCGTGTGGCTGAGTTGGGCTTGATGCCTCCCGAAGTGATCGAGATGGAAGTCTCCGAAGAGATGCTCTCGTCGGTATCCGCTTTGGTGGGTGGTGAAGTTCTAACCAAAGGCTTACTCACTTACGCCGAAAATTGCGCTGCTTGTCATGGTGCAAATGGCTCAGGCACGATCATCGCGCCAGCCATTGATTCTGTTGATCTGCGTGCCAGAGCTAAAGAAGAAATCATTCAACTAGTCAACTCAGGTGTAAATGGTACATTAATGGCTAGTTGGCAAAATATCCTCTTGCCCGAAGAGATCAATGCTACAGTAGACTTGATCTACCGTTGGCCAGAATTGATTCAAACAGGCATTGATTTCCCCGAAGTCGAAGTGATGAGTATCCCCTCTTCGCCTGAGTTGATCGCAGATGGGCAGAAACTCTTCAATATCGCCTGTAAATCTTGTCATGGCGTAGATGGATACGGTTCCCCGATGGCTCCTGCCCTTAATAATCAACTCTTCCTCGAAGAAACCCCCGATGCGGCGATCTACCAAATTATTGCAGGCGGCGTTTCTGGTACGCTCATGCCCGCTTGGGGTAGCCGCTTAAGCGATTACAAACTCCAATCTTTGGTCGCATTCCTGCGCAGTATGGAACCCTCTGCGCCAGCAATCCTCCCGCCGATATTGGGAAACTAAAATTTCTCCAGCCTTACTCTCCCCTAAATTCTGCACTTAGAATTTGGGGGAGATGTCCGTAGGACAGAGGGGGCTGTTTGTCTAGTCTTGAAAATGCGTAACATTAGTTAGCTAAAAGAAAAACCGCTCATATTTTGATATGAGCGGTTTTTTACATCATTTTTAGAATAGCTTATGGTTTTTCTAGCCCATGTTTTTCGAGCAAAGCTTCATCCTTTAGCAAGATAGATGTCTTACCATCCGCTACGATCTTCCCTTCATCCATAATAATCACACGCGGGAAGAGTTCTTTCGCCATCCGCAAATCATGGGTGGAGACAAGCATTGTCAGCGGCAGTTCGCGAAGAAGGTTAATTAGTCCTCGCCTTGCACGTGGGTCTAAGCCTGCTGATGGTTCATCTAGCACAAGAATTTGTGGGCGCATGGATAGCACCGTTGCGATGGCGATTCGTTTCTTTTGTCCTGTGCTGAGATGATGGGATAGTCTGTCATCAAATCCGCGCATATCCACCAAGGCGAGAGCTTCCTCCACGCGAGCAATCACTTCTTCTTCTGCCAAGCCCATGTGAAGGGGGCCAAAAGCCACATCTTCAAAAACGGTGGGAGAGAAAAGCTGGTCGTCGGGGTTTTGGAAAACCAGTCCAACGAGAGAACGGATAACAGGCAGATTCTCTTTATTTAACGGAAGCAAGCCTATTTCAAGTTCGCCTTCGCCGCTAAATATCCCGTTTAAGTGGAGCATGAGGGTTGATTTCCCCGCACCATTAGGGCCAACCAGCGCGATTTTTTCCCCAGTTTTGATCGACAAAGAAATATCTTTCAGAGCGATATGTCCGTCAGGATAGGAAAATCCTAAATCTTTAATGTTAATAACGGTTTTGTTTTCTGCTAAGCTAGGTGGCTCGGTAGGGGTTTTGTGAACGATAGGGGGCATGGTTTATCCAGTTGTATGGGCAAAAAGCTGTAAGGCTGCAATCAAAAGGAAGGCAAGCGCGATAATGAGCCAATCATTTATTTGCATTTCGTGTTGATTGAGCGTGCGTAGGTGTCCGCTATAGCCGCGCGAAAGCATGGCGTGGTAAATACGGTCTGAGCGTTCATAGCTCCGCAAGAAAAGTTGCCCGACCATATTCCCCGCTGTGCGGGCACGCCAAATAAGGCTGCCTCCGCCCCGCTGGCCGGGTAAAACTGCGCTACGGGCTTGCCTGGCGCGCATGAGCCGGATTACTTCGTCGGTTAGCACGGACATATAGCGGTAGAGAAAAGCAATCACAGTTACGAGCATTTTTGGCAGCCGCAGATGTTCAAGGGCATGAATTAGATCGGGGAATTTGGTGGTCGCGACAAGTAAAATGGCAATTTGCACTGAAAGCCAGGAACGGACGATGATGCTCAAAAAGCGCATCAAACCCGCATCTGTCAGGATAAGTTCCAATGAGCCAAGATGCCATATCGCGAGCGTTTTTCCGGGCAATGAAAAGAGTGCAGTAATTGCCGCGAGGGCAAAAGGTAGCGCAATGAGAGATCGTTTTAGGGTGTATGCCCAGCCCAGACGTGATAGCAAATTGAGTAGCAAAATAACTGCCCAACTGATGCCAAAACTGAGCCAGTCGCCATCGGGGAGCAGAGCATTTGAGAAAATAAAGAGAATCGCAATTACGACCTTTACCTGTGGCGCAAGGCGGTGGATAGAGCTGTCACTATGGAGATAACGGTCGAAGATATTTGAATGCATATTTATCTTGTGTTTTAAACGTTTTTCTTTACAGTTCTCAAGCCTTGTACGACGAAAAAGACGAGAATTGCAACAACCATCGCACCAATGATACCTGCTGCGATGGTCGAGAACGCGCCTTCGCCCAAGAAGGGCAACGTGTAATCTGGCAGAATGGAAAACGGCGCGTCTTTTCCTTGCGCCAAAAATCCTAGATCGCCAGCAACGCGCTCTAAGCCGTCGGGATTGGATGATGCGAGGGGTGAGAGAATCAGGACAAAGAGAGAAATTGCCGCGCCGATAAAAATCCAGCCGCGCCCGCCACGCGCGGGACCCTCGGCTTGCTCGAGCAGATCGGGGCGTGTCCTGAAAATGAACGCGAGTGCGCTAACCGTTATCAGCGTTTCACCGATTCCAATCACTGCGTGAACCCCCAACATTGCTGGAAGAACGATATCCAGACGGGCGATACCGCTTAACCAGAGTTGTAAGGATGTGGCTAATGCCCCTGCCATCACAGAGAGCCACGCGCCGAGACCAGCGAGACCAAGTTTGAGCGTACGTTTGCGCCCTTCTCCTGATTTATAGAGTCCAAAGCCGATTGCGGCAGTGAGCAAGCCCATGTTAAAGATGTTCGCGCCCATCACTAATAAGCCGCCATCCTGAAGCAATAATCCCTGTACGCCAATTACGGCGGTCATGACTAACATCCCCGCCCAAGGGCCAAGAACGATTGCTGCGAGAGCACCACCAAGCAAATGGCCTGATGTACCTCCCGCAACGGGGAAATTGATCATCTGGGCGGCAAAAATGAAAGCTGCCATGATGCCCATTAACGGGACTTGTTTCTCGTCCAGCTTTTCAGTACGTTTTACGGCGACAGACAAAATTGCGATCGTGATCGCCCATGAAATAAGCGAAACGATTGTGCTCAGAAATCCGTCAGGGATATGTAGTGGGGCGGGTGAAAAGTACATTTTTTCTCCTAATCCTTTTGGCAGATTGGGCATAAACCAAAAAAGCTGAGATGGTTTTGCATAAGTTGAAAACCGGTTTCGGTTTCTATTTCTTCGCAAAGAGGCTTCATTTTGACGTGTGGAATTTCAATTTCCTTACCGCATTTTCGGCAAATCAGATGGTGATGCGCATAGTCAGCAATCTCGTAAGCAGACTTACTTGTTTTGCTAAAAGCTTCTTGCGCTAAGCCCACCTGAGTCAGAAATTCTAATGTGCGGTAGACAGTTGTTTCGGTAAGACCGGGTATCGATTTTCGAGCCTCTTCGTATACTTCGGCGGGTGTTAAGTGAGCGTTGGCGTGCATTAGAATATGCAAGATAACCCGTCGCTGGGGGGTGATGCGAAAACCACGCTCGCTCAATTTTTGTGTTACTTTAGCTTCACAGCTCATTAAAAATCCTTATTGCAGTTTTTTGCAATAAGGATTATATATGCGAATCTGCTTTTGTCAAATGTAACCAAGTCTGGGTACAATAAGCCCATGAAAAAAACT
>ERZ890953.963-NODE-963-length-15350-cov-6.783720_pt1 | contig 15350 bp, 13 predicted proteins | sample MGYA00521264_ERZ890953 | MGnify/ENA primary metagenome ERZ890953 (study PRJEB32303, sample SAMEA104408629) | aquatic metagenome | biome: Brackish water; feature: Chemocline; material: water | place: Baltic Sea | collected 2014-10-26T21:54:00 | depth 200 m ...
CGGGGCCATGGGCGGGGCCATGGCGGGCATGGGAGGGGCGCCGCGTCGGGGGAGCCTGCGAGGCTTGGTGCGGGCTGGAGGCTCGGCCGGAGGCGGCGGCGCGGGCTCGGCTGGAGGCGGCGGTGCGGGCTTGGCCGGAGGCGGCGGCGCGGGCTGCGTCGAGGGCTTCTTGGGCACCGGAGCGGCAGGTGCGCCCTGGGCGTGGGCCGCAGCCAAGACGCTGGCCAGCTTGGCGGGATCGATCTCTTCGGTGGGAGGCTCGTCCGAGTCCAGGACGACGGGAAGGGAGGGGACAGCCAGGGTGGGGTCGGGCGGCCTGGGCGTGCGCAGCGCCGCGGGCGCGGGGCTGGTGGTGGGCACCCGCCAGTTGGTGGCGCGCGGCTTGGGGCCGCGGCGGGGCATGGGGCGCCCCTCGGTGGTGCGCGGGATCTCTTCGGTCTCGAGGTCGGGCGGGATGTTGAAGAGATCCATGTCGGGCTGGGTCGTGTCGCCCGCGGGCACGGGCTGCAGGACCATCTTGCGCCCTGCGGGATCCTTGACCACCACGCGATCGCCTGGCTGTACGTCGATGTGCAGTCGGGTGAGCACGGTGGAGTCCAAGCCCGCGGCGCCCAGCGCCTTGCCGAGCGCGTCCAGCCAGGTGGTGCCTTCGACCTCGACCCGATCGGAACCGAACAGGAACTCCCACTTCGTCATCTTCTTCTCCCGAAGGGACAGACCCCAAGTGTAACCGAACCACGCAGGCCAGGGGCAGCCCTGTTCGGTCGGATTCCGCGCACCTTGACATCTTCGCGCCCGTGAATGCGGGCATTCCGTGGCCTTCCTCGGGGCCGCGACCTGGGGGCTGCCGGGATCGCGCTGATCTTGCGTCCGCCTTCGGGGGGCGGTATCGGCTCTGCTCCCACTCCGTCAGTGCGCGCGTGGTCCATACCCACGGAGGACGTCCATGGAGACCCTGGCAGCCATCCTCCACCAGGCAGGCCTGCTGCTTTATGCCGGGCCTCTGCTGGCCTTTGCGCTGCTGCTGCCCCTCAGCTCACGGATCCGGTCCCTCGAGCCTTGGCACCTCGACCGGGCCTGGAGGGCGTGGGGGCCCGGCTCCGGGCTGGCGCTGGGAATGCTTATCTTGGGGGGGCTGCTGCGCTACTTCCTGGCGCGAGGCGGCTTCGTCTGGGGCGTCGAGCAGGCTTTCGACCGGATCTTTCTGGCTAAGCACCTGATCTTTCTGGTGCTCTGGGTGAACTACACCTACACCGAGATCTGGGTGGCGGAGCCCCTGCGTCGCCTCGACCCGGGCCTGGACGCCCCCGCTGAGCTCGGGGCCTACACCCAGGCCAGGGGTAGGCTCATTCGGCATCTGTGGGTGAACGCCGCCTGCGTCGTGGCCATCCTGGTGCTCAGCAGCCTGCCCTACTAGCCGTCTTCGGGGGAAGGGGGCTCGGTGCTCACCTTCAGGGCGCGCAGGGCGTCGAAGTCTACGCCTGCGGCCTCGAGCTCTACGCGGGAGTGAGCGCCCAGGGCTGGAGCCGGGCCCTTGGCGGCCAGTCCTGCGGGAGGGCAGGCCCAGAGGCCGTGGTCCCCGAGCCCCAGGACGCCGCGGCTGGCCACCAGGCTGCCCTCGAGCAGCTCGTCCAGCTCGAGCAGGGGGGCGACGCAGGCGCTCGCCAGGAGCTCGACCCAGTGGTGGCGAGGCTGGGTGAGGAAGAGGGCTTCGAGCTTCTGGCGCGTGGCCACGCCCGCGAGTCCGGTGCGGTCCTGCAGCACCTTCAGGAACTGGGGCTCCAGGGCTGCCAGGGTGAGCAGGCGGCCGTCGCCGCAGCGGTAGATGCCATAGCAGGGGTGCGCGCCCGTCAGCATGTCACCGCCGGGAGGTGGTGGCTTGGCGGACGCCAGGGTGGTGGCCAGCAGTGGGTAGAGCAGGGTGGCCGCCCCGTCCGTCATGCTCAGATCCAGCACGCGGCCCTGCCCCGTTCGCTCCCGCCGGAGCAGCGCAGCGCAGATGGTGAAGGCCGCCATCAGGGACCCCCCGGCCAGATCGGCCACGGGGAGCGCGGGCAGTGTGGGCACCCCGTCCAGGCGGGCGCCGGGAGCCAGCAGGCCGGCCATGCCCTCGAAGTTGATGTCGTGGCCGGGCTGCTGGGCCCAGGCATGGGTCTGTCCGAAGCCCGACAAGGAGGCGAACACCAGCCTGGGGTGCTCCAGAGCCAGCTGCTGGAAGTCCAGCCCGAAGCGCGCCAGTACACCGGGCCTGAAGCTCTCGAGCACGACGTCGTAGCGAGGCAGCAGGGCGCGGAGGGCTCGCTGCCCTTCACTGTGACGAAGATCCAGGGTCAGGCTGCGCTTGTCTCGGTTCAGGGCGGTGAACATGGCCCCGAGCTCCCCGTCGAAGGGAGGGATCCAGCGGAGGTAGTCGCCTCCGCGGGCATCTTCGAGCTTGACCACCTCGGCGCCGTGCGCCTGGAGGAGCCAGGTGGCGAAGGGGCCGGGCAGCAAGCGGGACATGTCCAGGACACGCAAGCCCTCGAGCATCGACATGGGGACTCCAGCAGGTGTGGTCTCCTCGATCCTACCTCGCCGCGGTGCAGGTGCGGGGGCGCGGGTGGGGCGATAAGCCGTCACCTGGCCCGAGCGAGGAGTGTCCAGGCCCCCTGGGGGTCTATGCTCCAGGAGAGAAGCCCCCATGCACACAGGATCGGAGCAAGGCGCTAGGGACCGAGTCCGAGTGGTGGGTGCGGTCGTCGAGCGCCGTGGGCTCGTGCTCATGGCGCGCCGGCCGCCTGGGCGTCGCCACGCCGGGCTCTGGGAGTTCCCGGGCGGCAAGGTCGAGCCCGGCGAGGACGATCCCACGGCCCTCGCGCGGGAGCTGCTCGAAGAGATGGCGGTGGCCTCAGTGGTCGGTGAGTTGGTCGCCGAGGGCGGCGACGAGCGGGTGGTGCTGGCTTGCTACCGGGTCGAGCTTCTGGGAGAACCTGTGGCCCTCTTCCACGATCGGCTGGCCTGGGTTCCTCTCGCCGAGCTCCGCGCCCTGCCCACGCCCCCTGCGGACCAAGCCACTATTCTTGCGATAGGATGAACATAATCGCCTCCTCGCTCCCCCTCGTTGGGGGACATGGCCAGCGGGCTGGAACGCTCCGCAGCCCAATGGACGACACGCTGTGATCGGGAACGTCATCGACAAGTACGAGATCCTCCAGAAGGTCGGCGAGGGCGGCATGGCGGTCGTGTACCGCGGGCGCCACGTCACCTTGGGGCGGGACGTAGCGGTCAAGGTGCTGCACCCGCACCTCTCGTCGTCGTCCCGGAACCGCAAGCGCTTCGCCCGTGAAGCGCGCGCCATCGAGCACCTGGACCACAAGAACATCCTGCGCATCTTCGACTACTCGGGCGTCGAGTCGGACGAGTGCTACATCGTCACCGAGTTTATCGACGGGGTCACCCTCAGCGAGTTCATCCGTGAGCGGCGTCGCCTGCCCTCCGAGGCGGTCGCGATGATCGGCTTGCGGCTGGCCAGCGCTCTGCGCTACGCCCACGCCCAGGGCATCATCCACCGGGACATCAAGCCCGAGAACATCATGATCCGCCGCGATGGCGTGCTCAAGCTCACGGACTTCGGCATCGCCCGCTTCCTCGAGGAAGGGCAGATGACCGTGACCGGGGCCCTGGTGGGCAGCCCGGCCTACATGAGCCCCGAGCAGGCCATGGAGCACCGCCTGGATCAGCGGTCCGATCTGTTCAGCGTGGGCACCGTCCTGTTCCATGCCGTCTCTGGCGAGCTTCCCTTCACCGGCTCGAACCCCAGCGTCATCCTGCGCAACATCATCGAGGGCAACCGTCCCGACGTGGGCGAGGTAGCGCCCGACTCCTCTCCCGCGCTGGCGGATGTCATCGAGCGGCTGCTGCAGACCGACTCCAGCAATCGCTACCAGTCGGCTCAGGAGGTCGAAGAGGTCCTCGAGGCCACCCTGGGGCAGGTCGGCATCACCATCGACGATCCCACCTGGTCCCTCAGGCGCCTGATCACAGAGCCCGAGCCCTACCGCCTCGAGCTCGAGCGGCACCTGGCTGTGGCCTTGCTCGAGCGTGGTCGCCAGCACCTGGACAACAACGAGCACCTGCTCGCGCTGCGCTCCTTCAACCGCTTGTTGGCCATCGATCCCGACAACGAAGAGGTGCTGGCCCTGGTCCAGAGCCTGCACACGGGATCCGGCGCCACCCCGGGCCGCAAGGTCAGCTTCGCCTCCCTGGCGGTCCTGGTGGCGGCCTTGGGGCTGGGCGCCTATTGGCTGTTGGGGCCCGGCGCGCCCGCGCCCGTCGTCCCCCCGCCGGATGATCCCGTCATCGAGGCCGCCGACCCGCTCTCGGATCCCGACGATCCGTGGCCAGCGTTCACCCAACCCGCCGACCTCCCGCCGGCGTTCGGTTCGCCCCTGCCGACGCCAGAGGATCTCGTGGCGCTGGCACAGGGGGCCGCCGACGGCAGCGCCTCACCGCCTGCGGGGCGCGGCTCGGGTGGGGGTGAGCAGGCCGTCGGGCCACGGCCCATCGGGCCCAGCACCCAGCCTGCTGGTGTGGGCCGGATCTACGAACCCACGGACATCCCCAGGGTCACCTCGGCGTCACAGGTGGCCAAGGAAGAGTTTGGGAGCCTCCGCGTGATCTTGGAGTTTCCCGGCTGGGCCGACATCTACCTGGACGGCGAGCTGCTGGGACGCACCGGCACCACGGAGACGCCGGAGGTTCCACCGGGCAAGCACCACCTGGTGCTCAAGAACCACCTGTGCAAGGACTGGGAGCAGGACATCTCCGTGGCGCCCAACGAGCAGGAGGTCATCTCCAATGTACGGATGATCCCCTTGCCGGCCACCGTGAACATCGCCCAGACCATCCCCGATGAGTGCCTGGTTGTCCTCGACGGCAGCCCCCTGGGCACGGCCGGCCAGATGGGCAGGCAGTTCAGCCTACCCGAGCCTCGCATCGCCCACGAGGTGGTCTTTCGATGCCCCGCGGCCGAACCGCAGGCCATCACCATCGAAGGCGCAAAGGCGGGTGCCCCGCTGGTGGTTCCTGGGCTACCATGACCTGGATGCCACGGTCGCTGCCACTTCCGCCGACATCCCCTCGAGCCGCTTTCTCCGCAAGCAGGCTGGCGGGGCGGTCTCTCGCCCGCTGGCACGCCGCTTGCTTCCTGTTGTTCTCCACAGGTTGCCTGTACCTGGGCCCCATCACCCTCCTGGTGGATGACAACGTGCCTCCCGAGATCTTCGCCGCCTACGCCGACGCCTCCTGCCAGGAGCAGTATCCCGACATCCAGGATGCGCTGTGCATCTACTCGGGCGGCACGGGCGAGGGCACCAAGGTGTTCGTGATCGCCCTGGACGAGAACGACGACGCGCTGGAGTTCTTCTGGTACGGCAGCATGAGCGGAACCATCCCCGACGCGGTGCCCTCGAGCAGCGGCGACTTCCAGTCCAGTGAGGTGGTGCTCACGCCGGCCGATGTCATCAACGGGGAGGTGCTCACCTGCGCCGTGGGGGATGGCTCGCCCCAGCGGGATACCCGAACCTGGACCCTGGTGGTGTTCGAATGAAGCGCGCCGCCATCGCCACCGCTCTCCTGGCCCTGCTCACCAGCGCCTGCGCCGAGTACGGGGTGTCCAAGAACGATCTCGACTCGGGCGGCCAGGCCCCGCGGGAAGACAACCCGGTCAGCGACTACCTGCGGGTGGACGTCTACCCCTCGGACCAGAACCCAGATCTGCTCCCTGAGACCCACATCCTGGACGGCGACTGGGAAGGCCTGTCCCTCTCCATGAGCACCCCGGCCACCTACGCGGGGATGGTCTGGGGCTACGACGCCAGCCCCTACTTCGACATCTCCGTGCCCGGCAGCTTCATCCCCATCGAGGCCATGGTCTCGGTCTACAAGGCCGGCACCATCATGAGCGCCAGCGCCCACACCGACGCGATGGAGGACGGCGCCTTTCGGCTGCGGTTACCCCGCGCCGACGACTACACCCTGGCGGTGCTGCCGGTCGAGCCCACTCAGCTGCCTCTGCTCATCACTCAGGGGGTCAGCATCCGGAGCGATGTGTCGGACGAGCTGATCGAGCTCGACTATGGCGCGCCGGTCTACGGCCGAATCGCCAACGGCACCGGGCTGGAGCTCGGCGCGCTGGAGCTCGAGCTCTGGCTGCGCGATCCCGTCACCGGCTCCGTCGGCCCCAAGGTCAGCCCGGACGACGCCGGCTACTACCAGCTGCGGGCCATGCCAGGGCACAGCTACCAGGTGGTGTTGGCGGGCGACACCGGCGAGCTGGTGCCCACGACCCGCCAGGATGTCGTCGTCGAGTCCGACGAGGGCGCCGAGGTGAACTTCCAGATCGGTGCCTTCGAGAGCGTCGGTGTCAGCGGTCAGGTGGTCACGGCTGCGAACTCCAGCGCGGTGGAGGGCGCCACCGTGCGCTTCACCTCCCTCGAGCTCTACGACTTCCCCGATGGTGAGCTGATCCTGGACGACATCACCAGCTCCCGTGGCGAGTACCGCCTGGCGGTGCTCCCCGGGCGCTACATGGTCGAGTTCATCGCGCCGGCCAGCATGGGGCTCTCGCCCGCCCAGGTCATCCTGGCTGCTTCCCACGACGGCGACGGCGATGACTTCGACGTCCAGCTCGAGGGCCTCTACACCATCGAGTCCCAGGTCCTGGGGCCTGGCGGCCAGGCGCTCGCGGGGGTCACCGTGGTGGCCACCGAGCGCGGCTTCGACGGCTACACCTACACGGCCACCAGCGATGAAGGCGGCTACTTCCGCATCGACGTCCCCATGGTCAAGCTGCAGTTCCTCCTCAACCCACCCGAAGGTCAGGCCTCGGTCACCTACATCGAGGCCCCGGTGGAGGACTTCCCCAGCATCATCATGCTCGAGCGTGGGGACACCATCCAGGGCAGCATCCTGCACAAGGACGACCCGGTAGCGTTCGCCATCGTGGAGGTCCGGGACAGCGAAGACCAGCTCTACGCCACCACCGTCAGCGACGACAACGGCGAGTTCCAGGTGCGCGTGCGCTGGGAGGGCGCAGGTGGCGAGGTGGGCCTCCCCCTCGACACCGGGCTGGGGCGTTAGCCCGCCAGCTCGAGCGCGCGCTCGATCAGCAGCGGCAACACCTGGGCCGCGCCGCCCGCCAGCTCGATGGCCCCCTCGCGCCGCAGGTGGCCGGGCTCGGTGTTGACCTCCACGATGGTGGCGCCCGCCCGGATGGCCAGGTCGGGCAGGGAGGCCACCGGGTAGACCGCGAGCGAGGTGCCGACCACGAGCATCAGGTCGCACGCATCGGCTAAGCGCATGGCTTCACCCATCGCGCCGGGAGGCAGCCCTTCCTCGAACAGGACCACCGGTGGCTTCATGGCCCGGCCGCAGCGCGGGCAGGGCGGGACGCCGCGGGTGGGTATGGACGCGCGCTTGTCGCGCAGGGTGCACGAGGGGCAGTGCAGGCCGGTGGTGCTGCCGTGAACCTCGATGGTGTCCACGCTCCCTGCTCGACGGTGCAGCCCGTCGATGTTCTGGGTGATGACGCGCCGCAACCGACCCATGCGCTGCAGCTGCGCCAGGGCCTGGTGCCCTGGGTTGGGCTCGGCCGCAGACAACACCCCCACCATGGCCCTGAGCATCACCCACACCTTGGCCGGGTCAGCGCTGAAGGCGCTCATGGTGGCGTACTCGTCCGGCGGGTAGGTGCGCCACAGGCCGTGGGCGCTGCGAAAGTCGGGGATGCCACTCTCGACGGACATGCCTGCGCCGGTGAACGCCACCGCCGCACGGCTCGTGGCCAGCGCCTGGGCAGCCTGCTCCAGACTGTCCAGGCAGAGCTCGCGACGGCGAGACACGCCTATGCTTCCTCGGAGGCCTCGATCTCGAGGATGGGCTGGCCGTTGTCCAGGTTGCCACCTTGCTTGGCCAAGACCGCCTTGACGACGCCGGCGACCGGAGCCTCCAGCTCGTTCTGCATCTTCATGGCCTCGAGCACGGCCACCACCTGGCCCTTCTCGACGGCATCGCCCACGGCCACGCGGAGCTCGAGCAACACGCCGGGCAGGGGGGCCTTCATCAGGCCTTCGCCGCCTTCGTCCCCACCGCCGCGGCGCTCTCGGCGCTGTCGGACCTGGGGGGCGACCTTGACCTCGTAGTTGACCCCGTCCAGGCCCAGGCGCATGACGCCGCCGCTGGCCTGGGTGACCTGGACCACGCTCTTCACGCCGTCGAGCTCGAGGGTCAGCTCGCGCCCATCGGCGCTGGGGTCGGCGGAGGCCTCCTTGCCCTTGGGCACGATGTTCTCGGGCCGGGGCTCGGTCTGGGAAGGCAGGCGGCCTTCGCGGCGCGCGGCGAAGAACTCCTCGGCGACCTGGGGGAACAGGCCGTAGCTCAGGGCCTCCTCGAGGCCGTACTCGGGGCCCCAGCCAGCCACATGGTCCAGGTGGGACTGCAGCTCGGGCTCGAACAGGCTGCCGGGGCGGACCGTGATGGGCTCTTCGTCTCCCAGGACCTTGGCCGCCAGATCCGGATCGATGGGGGCGGGAGAGGCGCCGTACAGGCCGCGGATGTAGTTGCGAACCTCGTTGGTCACCATCTTGTAGCGCTCGCCCAGCACCACATTGAACACCGCCTGGGTGCCCACGATCTGGCTGGTGGGCGTGACCAGCGGCGGGTAGCCCAGATCCTTGCGGACCCGGGCGGTCTCGAGCAAGACCTCGTCGAACTTGTCCTCGGCCTTCTGCATCTTGAGCTGGGAGAGCAGGTTGGACATCATGCCGCCCGGGATCTGGTGCTGGAGGATCCGGGTGTCCACGCGCTCGGAGAAGGGGTTGAGCAGGGGCATGTACTGCTCGCGCACCTTCTGGAAGTGAGCGGCGCAGGCGTCGAGCTTGTCCAGGGAGAGCCCCGTGTCCCAGGGAGTGCCTCGGAGGATGCCGACCATGGACTCGGTGGGGGTGTGGGAGGTGCCCCAGGAAAGGGGAGACAGGGTGGTGTCGATGATATCGCAGCCCGCCTGGACCGCGGCGTAGATGGTGGCCGGCGCCATGCCCGAGGCGCAGTGGGTGTGCAGGTGCACCGGCAGCTCGATCTCGGACTTGAGCGCGCCCACCAGCTCGGTGGCGTGGGCGGGGGAGAGCATGCCCGCCATGTCCTTGATGCAGATGAGCTCCGCCCCTTCGTCTTTGAGCTGCTGGGCGAAGTGTACGAAGCCCTCGATGGTGTGCACTGGGCTGATGGTGTAGCTGATGCAGCCTTCCACGATGCCGCCCACCTTGGTGGTGGCCCGCATGGCCTCCTGCACGTTCCGGATGTCGTTGACCGCATCGAAGATGCGGAACACGTCGATGCCGTTCTCGTGGGCGTGGGCCACGAAGGCATAGACCAGGTCGTCGGCGTAGTGGCGGTAGCCCACCAGGTTCTGGCCGCGCAGCAACATCTGCAGCTTGGTCTTCTTGCAGTGCTTCTTGATGGTGCGGAGCCGCTCCCAGGGCGACTCGTTCAGGAAGCGCTGGCAGACGTCGAAGGTGGCGCCACCCCACATCTCGAGGGAGTAGAAGCCCACGTCGTCGAGCAGCTCGAGCGCCGGCAGCATGTCTTCGATGCGCATGCGTGTGGCCAGCAAGGACTGGTGCGCGTCGCGCAGGATGAGATCGGTGATCTGGACCTTTTGAGCGGTCATGGTTCGTTCCTCGGGCTGGCTAGCGGCCGCGGTGGTGGTCGAGGCGGCCTGCGAGGCGCCAGGCGGAAGGGCTGCGATGGTTCCAGGCCCAGCGTCCGGCCAAGCCGCCATGGCCCGTGCGGACCCAGGTCTGCGCGCTGGGGGTGCCGGTCTCGGCGCTCTGTTCGGCCAGCAGCTGGGCGATGGCCGCTGCCAGCAGCAAGCGTCGGCGGGTGTCGCGGTCGAGGGTGGAGTCGGACATGGTGACCTCGACCTATAGAGGGATGTTGCCGTGCTTCTTGCTGGGGCGGGGCTCGCGCTTGTTGCGGATGGACTCGAGGGCGTCGATCAGCCGCCGGCGGGTCTCGCTGGGGCGGATGATGTCGTCGATGTAGCCGAGCTCAGCGGCCAGGTAGGGGGTCGCGAAGCGCGCGCGGTACTCGTCCACCAGCTGCTTCCCGCGGGCCGCGGGATCTTCGGACGAGGCGATGTCCTTGGCGAAGATGATGTTGACCGCGCCGTCGGGGCCCATCACCGCGATCTCGCCCGTGGGCCAGGCGAAGTTGTAGTCGGCCCGGATGTGCTTGGACGACATCACGCAGTAGGCGCCGCCGTAGGCCTTGCGGGTGATGACCGTGAGCTTGGGCACCGTGGCCTCGCAGAACGCGTAGATCAGCTTGGCGCCGTGGCGGATGATGCCACCGTGTTCCTGGTTCACGCCAGGCAGGAAGCCCGGGACGTCCTCGAGGGTGATCAGGGGTACGTTGAAGGCGTCGCAGGTGCGCACGAAGCGGGCACCCTTGTTCGAGGCGTCGATGTCCAGGCAGCCCGCGAGGTAGGCGGGCTGGTTGGCGACGATGCCCACCGCGTGGCCGCCCAGGCGGGCGAAGCCCACCACGATGTTCTTGGCCCAGTCGGCGTGGACCTCGAGGAACTCGCCATCGTCCATCACCGCAGCGATGACCTTCTTGATGTCGTAGGGCTTGGAGGCGTCGTCGGGGACGATGGTGTCCAGGGCGTCGTCGGCGCGGTCCTTGGGATCGGCCGTGGCCACGAAGGGGGGATCCTCGAGGTTGTTCGAGGGCAGGTAGCCGAGCAGCTCGCGCACCGTGGCCAGGGCGTCCTCTTCGGACTCCTCGACGATGTGACACACGCCGGACTTGGCCGCGTGAGCCGCCGCGCCGCCGAGGTCTTCGAAGCTGACCTTTTCGCCGGTCACCGTCTCGATGACCTTGGGACCCGTGATGAACATGTGGGAGCCGCCCTTGACCATGCACACGAAGTCCGTGAGGGCAGGGGAGTACACCGCGCCCCCGGCGCAGGGACCCATGATCAACGAGATCTGCGGCACCACACCCGAGGCGTCCACGTTGCGGAAGAAGATCTCGGCGTAGCCGCCCAGGGCCGCGACGCCTTCCTGGATCCGGGCGCCGCCCGAGTCGTTCACCCCGATGAGGGGCGCGCCGGCCTTGATGGAGAGGTCCATGACCTTGCAGATCTTGGCGGCGAAGGCTTCGCCCAGGGAGCCGCCCACTACCGTGAAGTCCTGCGCGAACAGGTACACCACTCGACCGTCGATGCGGCCGAAGCCGGTGACCACGCCGTCACCAAGGGGACGGTTGTTCTCCATGCCGAAGTTCGTGCAGCGGTGGCGCACGAACATGTCCAGCTCCTGGAAGGAGTCGGGATCGCAGAGCGCGACCAGCCGCTCGCGGGCGGTGAGCTTGCCCTTGGCGTGGTGCTTCTCGATGCGGGCTGCGCCGCCTGCCTGGAGCGCCTGCTCCCGCAGGGCCTCCAGCTCTTCGATGCGCTGCTTGGTGGTCATGAAAGCCTCGGTGTGAGCTTGGGAGATGGGTTCTCGAGGGCAAGCTGCCTAACCCATGGCCATCGATCACGTGGCTGACCTTGCGCAGGCTGTGGGTGACCGTTGGGCGGAAAGGGAGTGCCGAACACTGTTGACGACGCCAGCCTCGGCGGGTAGAAGGCGGCGACATTTCTGGCCGAGGTAGCTCAGGGGTAGAGCAGCTGATTCGTAATCAGCAGGCCGAGGGTTCAAATCCCTTCCTCGGCTCCATTGAAAACCCGCCTGAAAGGGCGGGTTTTCTTCTGTCTGGAGATCGGGGTGGAGAGGACGAAAATCGCTCAGGTCGGACCCAGGTCGTACCATGGAAACTCAGAGCGGCGTGGGAATGGACTGGATTTCCGCCGCTCCCGGGTCGGACGGGCGGCAGAACAGCGGCGTGATTTGCCGCCCATCGCTCGTGGCGGTTCCCCTACGCTGGTCGGGTATCTTGGAGAAGACCATGCCCGACGCTCCCAGCCCCCTGCTCAGCAGCCCCGAGACCGCCCGCTATCTGGGTATCAAGCCGCAGACCCTCAGGAAGTGGCGGCTGACCGGGCATGGGCCACCGTACATCCGCTTGGGGGACAGCCCGAGATCCCGTGTGGCCTATCGGCTCGCGGACCTCGAAGCCTGGGGGGCGGCGCGGACCTTCCGGTCTACGGCGGCGGAAACGGTGGCCAAGGACGGGCGCTGAACGGGGCGCTCAACGGGGGGCTGTGCTGCAGTCTGGAGAGAGGCGTGCCATCAGGGCAGCGGGACTGTCATCGAAGCCTGTGATCCAGCGCCTGACGCCATCGGCGCTCTCCACCTCGAGGTCGAGGAAGCGAGCCTCGTGCCGGTCGAGGAAGGCGGGCCAGCCAGGCTCGGCGGTCAGGTTCAGGCGCAGGTTGGCCTCGGGCTCACCCGCGGCGCAGACCCACAGGGCACGGGCTGCGCGGCCTGAGCAGAGCCAGCGGCGTAGGAATTGCCGAGCGGAGATCCGGGGTTGCGGGCCCGCGACCGGCCGGGCCTGGTTCTCGTCGGGCGCCAGGCATGGTGAGAACGGGGGAGGGGAGGGACGCTCGTCGGCGCTGAGCCCGCGCTCGTCGGGCTCGCGGACGCGCCAGCGGCGAGCGTGGTCGCGCCACTGCTTGGCCTGGGGGCGCAGCAGCCGTGCTGCGATGGGGCGTCGACCAGTGATGAGCGGGGTGCAGGTGGCGGTGACGAAGCGTTCCAGGCGTGCCTTCTCGGCCTCCGAGCGTCTGGGGCCTGAGAGCTGCAGCAGCAGGTCCAGCTCGATGGGTGGAGGCGAGAGGCAGCTCGATCGGCCCCGAGGCTCCTGCACGTCTGGGCCCCACACGCCCGCCACGGCGGCCATCAGACCGGCACAGGCGGCGTCCACTGGGTCCATGTCCTCGAGCAGGGGGTAGACGGAAGCGAGGTGGTTGCAGGGATCGAGAAGCGCCCAGGGGGAACGCCCCAGGGCTCGTCGCAGGGCGCCTTGGCGGGTGGTGTCGTCTTCGTGGAGCAAGCTCAGGGGGAGGAAGGAGTCCGACAGGGCGGTGTCCCAGCGGTGCTCGGGGTTGGGCTCGATGGTGCGCGGCGCGAAGCCGTCGGTGTCTGCGCTGGGGGTCAGCGGAGCGAGGCCCCTGGGGGGCGTGCGACCATCCCAGCCTTCGAGTGCCACCTGGATGGCTGTCAGGTCGAAAGCTCGGCGTAGCCGTGGGGTGAGGTGCAGTGCTGGGGCGGCATAGGGCTGCCCGTCGCGATCGGCCATGGCGAGGACCAGGTGCAGGTCGTACCAGACACCGGAGCTTGCATCCTGGGCGTGGGCGTGGGCCCGGAGGCGGCCGAGGTGCATGGCGGTGTCAGGGAGGGGGTGCCACTGGAGGAAGTCGGCGGGGTGGATGGCCGGATCATGGGTCATGGGGCCTCCGGGGTGGTGCAGGCAGGGTACGTCGGGGCGGAGGCGGAGGGATGAGTGTGGGCTGTTCGCGTTCTTCCGCTTCGCGAACTCACCTTTTAACGGTGGTATTCACAATACGGGCGAAAGGGTAGTTTGAACCGTGGAGTGGATCGTGAATTTCGTGAATACCATCTTGTTCAGCCCGTGAATGGCGAGCGAGGGGGAGCCGCGTTGTGGTCACGCGTAGCGCTCAGCCATCTGCGCTGCCTGACGGGCCATCTTCTCGCGGAGCTAGGCGGGGCCGACGACCTCTGCGCTCGCACCGTAGCCGAGCAGCCAAGCCACGACCTCCGGTGAGATGCGGATGTCGAGGGCCAGGCGATACCGCCCGTCTGCGGCCTCGCCGGACCTGGTGTCCCTCGGCCAGGTGCGTTCCTTCACCAGCGGGGCGACTGGACGGCCTGGACGTCGAGGGCAGCGACCTGGCCGACTATGACGAGCTGATCGACCGAGTGGACGACGACGTCACCTGTCCGGACCCCGAGGAGGACGACGATGAGGCGTAAGGACATCCCCCCCACCGTGCTGGACGAGCTGCGCAGGAACCTCGAGCGCCTCGGCCTGAAGGCCACGCTGGGCCACCTGGACGAGGCCCTCGAGCAGGCCGCCACCCTCGAGCAGGGCAACGTCGCCTTCCTCGCCGGCCTGGTCGAGAAGGAGACACTGGCCAAGGCCGACGCCGCGACCGAGCGTCGGATGAAGGCCGCCAAGTTCCCCTGGGACCGCAGCTTCGACACCTTCGACTGGACCTTCCAGAAGGGCCTCAACGTCCAGCTGGTCAAGGACCTGACGACCCTCGACTTCGTCCGCCAGGGGCGCCCTGTCCTACTGCTGGGCCGCCCGGGCACCGGCAAGACCCACCTGTCCATCGCCTACGGCAGACTGGCCGCCCAGCGCGGCTACCGCGTCCGGTTCTACAACGCCGCCAGGCTGCTGAACGAGCTCTACGCCTCCCTGGCCGACGACAGCACCGAGCGCCTGATCCAGCGCCTCGCCCGCCTGGACCTGCTCGTCATCGACGACCTGCGCCACGTCCCCGTCAGGCCCGAGCACGCCACCCTGCTGTTCGACCTGATCGAGGCCAGGCACCTGAAGAAGGCCACCATGCTCAGCTCGAACCTCAGCGTGAAGCAGTGGGGCAGGGTCCTGGGCAACCCCGCCCTGACCGCCTCCATGGTCGATCGCCTCATGGAGCGCGCCCACGTCATCAACATCCGCAAGGGGCGCAGCTGGAGGACCGAGGGCCCCGACGCAGCCCCCGAGGACGACCGCCCCGACATCCCCGATGGCGACGACGATCAGGGGCCGAGCCAGAGCACCGACTGAGCACGGGTTCCGCGACGCCGATGGCGACCGTGGATGGCCCGGGGTCCGGCCGGGGTAGCGCCCAGCCGGGCTCCAACGTCGTCGTGGATCCGGGCATCGCCGCTGCCAGCTCGGCTTCCGGCTCCCATGGATGGCCCTGGGACCGCACCCCTGCACGCCAGGACCTCACCGAGCGGGGGCCCCAGCGCCCCGCGGCGAACGTCGTCGAAGCCGGAGCCGGCCAACAGCCGATGCGCGACGCGTTCACGGTCATGCCGAAGCCTCCCGTGCAACCAGCGTGGTGCCGGGGGCGTCCCGGGACCACCGCCGAGGGCGGAAGCAGGCGATCGGTTGCGCGGATCGGCGCAGACACAGGAGACGTTGCACCAGGGCGTCAGCCTGTCGCCCAGGTCACCAGAGAACTTGGCTTTTCAGGCGCGACGAGGGGGATCCCTGGAGGTGGGCATCCGGGATCCTGGGAGGTGGGCGGTGAGGGCCTCGCCATGGCGGACCTGGGGGGGCTATCCCCCATCGAGGATAGGCCGGGGATAGGCCGGCTGATTGTCTTTGGC
>ERZ890953.965-NODE-965-length-15315-cov-6.965269_pt1 | contig 15315 bp, 11 predicted proteins | sample MGYA00521264_ERZ890953 | MGnify/ENA primary metagenome ERZ890953 (study PRJEB32303, sample SAMEA104408629) | aquatic metagenome | biome: Brackish water; feature: Chemocline; material: water | place: Baltic Sea | collected 2014-10-26T21:54:00 | depth 200 m ...
CCGTAGCTGTCGCCGTCGGTGTCGGCGTACCAGGTGGCGGCGTCGGCGGCGGAGTCTTCGTCCACGGCGCCGTCGCAGTCGTTGTCCACGCCGTCGCAGTACTCGGTGGCGCCGGGGTTGCTGGTGCTCGCCGCGTCGTCGCAGTCGGTGTCGTCGGCGACGTAGCCGCTGGGCTGGGAGCAGGCCTGGGTGGTGCTGGCGGGATCGCCGTAGCTGTCGCCGTCGGTGTCGGCGTACCAGGTGGCGGCGTCGGCGGCGGAGTATTCGTCCACCGTGCCGTCACAGTCGTTGTCCACGCCGTCGCAGTACTCGACCGCGGCGGGGTTGATCGCCGTGGCGCCGTCGTCGCAGTCGGTGTCGTCGGCGACGTAGCCGCTGGGCTGGGTGCAGGCCTGGGTGGTGCTGGCGGGATCACCGTAGCCGTCACCGTCGGTGTCGGCGTACCAGGTGCTGGCGTCCACGGCGGAGTCCTCGTCCACGGCGCCGTCACAGTCGTTGTCGACGCCATCGCAGTACTCGGTGGCGCCGGGGTAGATGGACGCGTCGCCGTCGTCGCAGTCGGAGGTGACGTCGTAGCCGTCGCCGTCTGCGTCGCAGGTGATGGTGATCTCGTTCGAGGTGACGTTGCAGTCCACGCCGTCATCGACGCGCAGGGTGTAGTCGCCGTCGGCGCCGGTGGGCACAGCGTAGCTGCTGGAGGTGGCGCCGGGGATGGCCTCGCCGTCGAGGTACCACTGGTAGCTGACCCCTGTGGGCTCGGGGCCCTGGAGGGTGTAGCCGGTGGCGCAGTCGCCCGTTGAGCTGATCTCATCCCCGAACGAGGTGGTGGCGTTCAGGGTCAGGTCGTCGAAGAGGACGTAGTTGCCCGACCTGCCAGACTGAACTGTCATGTCGACGGCCCCACCGAAGATGATCGCCTCGTAGTCGCTTGTTGGCGTGAAGGTGAAGGTGATCATCTGGAAGGCAGCACCGCCGGTGAGGCTCACAGTGACCTCATCGAGCAGGTCGTAGCGGCCCTCCAAGGTGTCGTAGCCGCTAATGGGGATCTCTGAGCAGGTCGAGATCCCAAAGAGCTGGATCTCTCCACTGGTGTCGCCACCGTAGGAAGGCCCTGTAGAGGCGCCGACGTACATCTCGAAGGTGTACTCGATGCCGGCGGTCAGGGGCTCGGTGGTACAGCCACCCACGTACTCGACGTAGGGGTAGCTGGGAATGACAATGGCACCTGCAAAGGCCGAGCCGTCTGGAGGCGTGGGGAAGCTCCCGAAGACGCTCGTCCTCGATTCGTAGCCACAGGCGAAGTAGTCCGACGTGGCCGCCGTCGCCTGTTGCCAGTCATCACAGCGGTCCATCTGCGAGTAGGCTGTTGGACAGCTCGAGTAGTCCTCGAAGGAGGGGTTCGAGATGAACGAGCTGGTGGACGAGAACAGGTCCGTGCTCGTGGTGCAGGCGCAGCCGGAGTCGTTGAGATCGATGTACCCGTCGCCGTCGTTGTCGACGCCGTCCGCGCACTCCGCCAGGCTGGACTCCGCCAACGCCGTGTTGGAGAAGCCGACCAGGGTGACCAGACCGATGAGTGGGACCGCCCACTTCAGGATGGCACCGTGGCCGCGCGGGCTGGGCCGTGGGATCGTCGAGGAGTGACGGACGAATCTCGCTGACATTTGGACCTCTCGCTTGGGAGCTCTCGCTCATTTTCGGCTGCTCATGGACAAGCGCCAGGGCTCGCCCCACCTCGTGCAGCGGTCCCAGGGAGGTTGGGCCCGCCTGCGCGCGAGTAAAGCTACCCCGGTGACCGCGAACAGGCTATTTCACAGGTCTATCGCGGCCTCTCCTGGTGTCCTGGCCTACCTTTCGGGCACCGATGGAGTTCCCTGCTCAGCCCGTGGCGCTCTTCGCCAGCCGGTGCTCGCGGGTCTCGTGGTCTTCCAGCCAGGTCACCAGCTTGGCGATCTCGGCCTGGAACACGTCGAGGGGTTCGTCGTCGTGCTTCACCCTGGTGCTCATGCCGCGCACGGCGGCGAGCATGCGGAAGTGTTCATCCACCAGCTTGCGGACCTCGGCCTGGTTCTGCTCGCCCAAGGCGCCCAGGCGCTGGTACAAGCCGCCGGGGTACTCCTCGTGGGCGAAGTGGCCGTGGAGGGCACCGTGGAGGGTGTCGAGGAGCTCGACCAGCTCATGGCGCGCAGTCGCGTAGCCGAGCCTGCGCAGCAGGGCGTCGATGGTGCGGTGCTCGTCGTACAGCTCGGTCGCGGCGGCCTGGATGGTGCCATCGTCGTAGGACATCTGATTCTCCAATGTTCTCTCGTGGGATGGCGCCTTCAGGCCCCGTGGAACTGCTCTGCTTCGGTGGAGGACTCGAGGGCCAGGGTGCTGGAGGTGCCGCCCGAGATCACGCGGGCCACCTCGTCGAAGTAGCCGGTGCCGACCTCGCGCTGGTGACGGGTGGCGGTGTAGCCGTTGGCTTCAGAGGCGAACTCCGCCTCCTGCAGCTCGGAGTAGGCCGCCATGCCGCGGTCCTTGTACTGGCTGGCCAGCTCGAACATGCTGTGGTTCAAGGCGTGGAAACCAGCGAGTGTCACGAACTGGAACTTGTAGCCCATGGCGCCGAGCTCCCGCTGGAACTTGGCGATGGTGGTGGCGTCCAGGTGGCGACGCCAGTTGAAGCTCGGTGAGCAGTTGTAGGCCAGCAGCTTGCCGGGGAACTCGCTGTGTACGACCTCGGCGAAGCGCTTGGCCTCGTCCAGGTTCGGGTGGGAGGTCTCCCACCACACCACGTCGGCGTAGGGGGCGTAGGACAGGCCGCGGGCGATGGCGGCGTCCACACCGTCCTGGATCTCGAAGAAGCCCTCCACGGTTCGCCCGCCGGTGAGGAAGCGGTGGTCGCGGGGGTCGATGTCCGAGGTCATCAGCGCGGCGCTGTGGGCGTCGGTGCGGGCGATCAGCACGGTGGGGGTGCCCATGACGTCGGCCGCCAGGCGGGCGGAGGTCAGGGTGCGGATGAACTGGCTGGTGGGCACCAGGACCTTGCCGCCCAGGTGGCCGCACTTCTTCTCGGCTGCGAGCTGATCCTCGAAGTGTACGCCGGCGGCGCCCGCCTCGATCATGCCCTTCATGAGCTCGAAGACGTTGAGCTGGCCGCCGAAGCCAGCCTCGGCGTCGGCCACGATGGGCAGGAACCAGTCGCGGGTGACATTGCCCTCGACGCTCTCGATCTGGTCAGCCCGCTGCAGCGCGCGGTTGATCCGGCGCACCACCTGAGGCACGGAGTCGGACGGGTAGAGGCTCTGATCCGGGTACATCTGCCCGGCGCTGTTGGCGTCCGCCGCCACCTGCCAGCCGCTCAGGTAGATGGCCTCGAGGCCGGCGCGGGCCATCTGCATGGCCTGGTTGCCCGTGAGCGCGCCCAGGGCGTTGACGAAGGGCCGGTCGTGCATCAGGTCCCAGAGCTTGCGCGCGCCGCGATCGGCCAGGGTGTAGTCGATCTTCACCGACCCACGGAGCCGGCTGACGTCCAGGTCGGTGAAGGGACGGTCGATGCCTTCCCAGCGCTTGGATTCCCAGGTGGTTGTGTCCGTGCTCATGTGTCAGTCCTGCAGGGTGGTGGTTGCCGCCACGAGGCGATCGTAGGCGGGGAGGGTGAGGAACTCGACGAGCTCCGAGGAGGTGGAGAGGGAGGCGAAGAGGGTGCGGGCCTCGGCATAGGAGCCCGCGTCGAAGGCCACCGCGCCCAGGCGGCGGCGCAGCTTGCCCAGCTCCTCGTCCAGGACGCGCTCGAAGAGCTCGTGGGTGACCGTGCGCCCGTCGTCCAGGCGGGCGCCGTAGCGCAGCCACTGCCACACCTGGGTGCGAGAGATCTCGGCGGTCGCGGCGTCCTCCATGAGGTCGTAGATGGGCACGCAGCCTTGGCCCGTCAGCCACGAAGCCAGGTACTGGACCCCCACGTCCACGTTCTGCCTCAGGCCCGCCTCGGTGATGGCGCCTCCGGGCAGCGCGAGCAGGTCCGCGGGAGAGACGTTCACGTCTTCGCGTTTGTTGGTGATCTGGTTGGGGGTGGGCATGTGGTCGTCGAAGACCTCGCGGGCCAGACCCACCAGGCCAGGGTGGGCCACCCAGGTGCCGTCGTGACCTGCCGTGACCTCCCGCAGCTTGTCTTGGCGCACCTTCTCCATGGCCGCAGCGTTGGCGTCCGCGTCGCCTTTGATGGGGATCTGGGCGGCCATGCCCCCCATGGCGTGGACCCCGCGGCGGTGGCACACCTGGATCACCTGGGAGGTGTAGGCCTGCATGAAGGGCTGGGTCATGCCGATGTCGCCGCGGTCGGGCAGCACGCGGTCGCCGTGGGCCTGGAAAGTCTTGATGAACGAGAAGATGTAGTCCCAGCGGCCGCAGTTGAGGCCGGCGCTGTGCTCGCGCAGCTCCCAGAGGATCTCGTCCATCTGGAAGGCCGCGGGCAGGGTCTCGATGAGCACGGTGGCCTTGATGACGCCCGTGGGGATGCCGAGGGCCTCCTGAGCCGCCAGGAACACGTCGTTCCACAGCCTGGCCTCGAGGTAGTGCTGCAGCTTGGGCAGGTAGAAGTAGGGACCCTTGCCCTGGTCCAGCAGGGCCCGGGCGTTGTGGAAGAAGTACAGCGCGAAGTCGAAGATGCCAGCGGGCACGGGCTCGCCGTCCACCTGCAGGTGCTTCTCCCACAGGTGCCAGCCCCTGGGGCGGACCAGCAGGACCGCGGGGTCGGCCACCACGGCGTAGTGCTTGTCCCGGCGGTCGTCGTGGAAGTCGATGACGCCCGACACTGCGTCCCGCAGGTTGATCTGCCCCTCGATGACGTTGGCCCAGGTGGGCGCGTTGGAGTCCTCGAGATCGGCCATGAAGCAGGAGGCGCCCGAGTTCAGGGCGTTGATGATCATCTTGCGATCCACTGGCCCGGTGATCTCCACGCGCCGATCCAACAGATCGGCGGGCAGGGGCGCCACGGTCCAGGCCGCGGCGCGGATCTCTGTGGTCTCGGGTGGGAAGACGGGCAGCACGCCCGCGCTGATGGCGGCCTGCTGGTCCTCGCGAGCGGCCAGCAGCTGCCTGACGGTGGGCCGGAAGGCCCGGGTCAGGTCGGCCACGAAGGCCAGGGCCTCGGGCGTCAGGATGCGGTCGTAGCCCTCGCCCAGGGGGCCCAGGACTCGGATGGTGGGGTCGCTGCGCGCCATGTTCGCCTCCGCGTGCTCGGGGCGAAGCTATGCGCGAGGTGGGCGATGTTGGCCGCGCTTGGCCGTGCTGTAGGCGACACCACAGGAAAGGAGCGCGGTGGGGGCTGCCCGTCCGCCGTCAGGGCGTGGGGTCTCCATCGTCGGTGGGGAGGAGCCGGTAGCGGGAGCTGTCGTGCCCGTGGCGATCCCTGAGATCGAGGCTGGTGGGGGTGAAGAGCAGGTCGATGTTGGCGCGGATCTTTCGCAGCTGCTCGGCTTCCGCGTCGAGCTGAGCCATGCGCTGGACGATGGGGCCGCAGTCTCCCAGCTCCATGCCCACCCAGCGCCGACCCCGGAGCTCTGAGGCGGCCAGGGTGGTGCCGCTGCCCGCGAATGGATCGAGCACGAGATCTCCGGGCTGGGTGGCGATGTCCAGCACGCGGTCGAGCATCTTGAGGGCGAGCTCGTTGGCGCCGCGGTTCTTGTGGCGGCGGTGGCGCACCGGCGGGATGTCCGTCCAGACGTCGGTGAGGTTCAGCCCCCGGGGGTTGAGCTTGTCCTTGTAGCCCCCGTAGTCCTTGACCTCGCCGCCGCAGTGCCGGCAGGTCTGCAGGGGCAGGCGGTGGGGCGCGAACACCCGAGGGCGGGGCCCCTTGACGAAGTAGAGCAGCGAGTAGTGGGCGGGGTAGAGCCGGCTGGGGATGGGCAGGGAGAACTTGATGTCCACCGCCACCCAGTGCTTGAGCTCCAGGAAACGATCCAGGTGCGCCGCCAGGTGGATGTTCCACTTGGGCAGGTTGTAGAGGAACAGCGCGCCGCCAGGCGCGAGCACGCGGACCAGCTCGTCCATCCAGCTGGCGCACCAGGCCAGGTAGTCCCGCTCCTGACGGTCGTCGTCGATGCCGTCGCCGTAGTCCTTGCCCAGGTTGAAGGGCGGGTCCGCGAACACGCAGTCCACCGAGCGGCTCGGGACGCCTGCGAGCAGGCGCACGCAGTCCCCCTGGTGCAGGGCACCCAGGCCGGTGGTGAGCACCGGCGAGGGCAGGGGAGGTGGAGCGGGGCTGGGGCCGTCCAGGAGCTCCGGCGGGACGGCGGGAGGCGCCGGTTCCTGCTGGGCCAGGAGCTGCTCGAGCAGTGCGGGAGGGAGGGCGCTGGCCCGCAGCTGAAGGGCCATGGGGGTGGTCCCCAGCAGCGCTGCGGCGCGGGGAAGGAGCGCTGGCTCGGGCAGTCGGCCGGTGGCCTCCCACCACTTCACCTCGTCCACCGGCACGTCCAGCGCGCGCGCCACGACGGGCCGGCTGAGGCCTGCCGCGCGCCTGCTGGACTCGAGGAACGCGCCTACTGCTCTGGGCATCAGCTCTGCATATGACGGCCACCCATGGCATGCCCTCCACCAGGGCCAGCCCCGTCCAGGCGGGCAAGCGCTTGTGGCATGCTCGGACGCCAGCTATGTCGCTGCATGACGGTGCCCCGGGCGTTCCCGGGTCCGATGACGCGATCGCCATCACCCACCAGCCAGCCCCAGCGCCATGCCCATCGCCCTCGCCAACATCGCCGTTCTTGTCGTCCTGGCGGGCTTGTCGGCCTGTCAGTGTGGTCGGTACTCCAGCGACACGGAAGAGACCGGCCCTGGCCACTCGGCTCCCATCGACAGCGGCGACTCCTTCCTCGGGGACACCGCCCACTCGGGCGAGACGGGGGACACCCAGCTCCCTCCGATGCTCGAGCTGATCTGCAACGACGACTATCTCGACCCCGTCGCGCTGCCCGAGGCCATGATCGATCCCGACGAGCCCACCCAGGCCTATCGTGTGGTGCAGGTCGAGTCCGAGCACTTCGACGAGGCCTACCTGCTGGTGGTCTTCCACACCGACCCCGAGGAGCGCCTGTACGACGCGGGTGCTCCGGTGGTGGTGGGGGCCATCCCGGCGCTGCTGCTCCAGGAAGAACCCGTGGCTCAGCTGCTGCCGGGCTTCGGCGTGATCGAGATCCAGCCCATCTTCTCCGGCTGGTCCGTCGATGGCGTGGGCACCTCGGGTGATCCCGACGCGGGCGGTCCAGCCGACGCCGACATGCTGCGCGAGGCCATCCTGTTCGGCGCGGGCCGCAAGACCACCATCGAGGGCTACACCCTGGGCCAGGTGGTCGAGGCGCCGGTCTGCAACGACAAGGTCATGGTGCTGGGAGCCTCGAGCGGGGCCATCGTCGCGATGATGGCCTTGGCCAGCATGGACGAAGAGCTGGCCAGCGCCACCATGGGCTTCGCCAACCACGAGGCCCCCCTGCTGCCCCAGCTGCTGCTGGGCGACGCGGGCGCCCTGTGGATGGACCCCCAGGACCCCAACAACCTCCGGGACCAGGACGGCGACGGCTACACCTTCGACGAGGGCATCAACCCCACCTATCGGCCTGGCGACTGCCAGGGCACCAGCTGCGACCTCGACTACTCCGCCCTGCTCTGGGACTCCGTCATGCACTCGGCGGACATCAACACGGGCCGCTTCGAGGGCAGCGACTACCCCGGCGTCCTCTACCTGGACCTCGACGGCGACGGGCAGGTGACCCACCTCGACGGCTCGCTGGATGTCAACCAGAACGGCTGGCTCGATGCCGACGAAGACTTCATGTTCATGCCTCACTGGGACAAGCTCCTGCCGGACGGCGCGCACATGTACAGCCCTGAGGTGCTCGGGGCGGCGGTCACCAGCGGGATCCTACGTGAGGACAACTGGCCAGAGCACGTCGCCTCCCTGGCCGAGACCGTGGAGTTCTGGCAGGTCCGCAACATGATGAACTACGTCGAGCCGCTCGCCGCCGTTGCCCCGCCATGGTTCCGGGCGGCCATCGACTACACCGAGGTCGACCACGGCCAGGCGCTGCCCGACCGGCCCCATGTCATGCTGTTCTACGACGCCTTCGACGCGGCGGGAGTCCCCATTCGCTACAACTACTCCGAGGCGATGATGGACTGCACCGTCGCGCCAGGGCTGTGGAAGGCAGCGTGGACGGGCCAGGAGCTTCCGTACAACTACGACCTGCAGCTGTCCGAGCTGGACGATCACGCCATGGTCGAGGACGTCCCCAACTCCATCGTCAGGGCGCTGCCCGCCGTCGGCCTGCTCTGGGACATGTACGGCGAGTTCGACCGCTGTCCCCTGATCGCCGAAGACTAGCCCTGCCGCGAAAGGAAACAACGTGCGAATCCTGCTGATCCAGAACTGGCAAGGCCACCACGGCGTGAGCGAGCAGCTGGTCTTCCCCATCGGCCTGTCCTGCCTGGCCACGGCCCTCGAGGCGGCCGGTCACACACCCTGGATCGTCCACCTGGACGCCAGCGACGAGGCACCGTGGCCTCGCCTCGAGCGAGAGATCGCGCGCTTCCAGCCCGAGGTCGTGGGGGTCTCCCAGCGCAACATCGACTCCACCACCCGCAAGGCACCCTACGTCTTCCACACCGAGCTCGAGCATGCCCTGGCCACCATCCGGCGGGCGGCGCCCACCATCCCGGTGGTGCTGGGAGGCCCCGGCTTCACCCAGGCCGGCCGCGAGATGATGGAGCGCTACGCCTACGACCTGGGGGTCCAGGCCGAGGGCGAGGAGGCCTTCGTCGAGCTGCTGGCCAAGCTCGACACCCCCCAAGACGTGTCTGGTGTGTTCTGGAGGGACCAGGCTGGGGAGGTACACTACACGGGCGATCGGGCCATGCCCGCCTTCAGCGATCTGCCGTTCCCCAAGCGCCACTTCCTGGACTGGGATCTCTACCGCAGCGCCCAGCGCGAGCGGGGCCAGGTCCTGGACCTGGGCATCGAGACCACCCGCGGCTGCCCGCGCCGCTGCGCCTACTGCAACTACCCCAGGCTCAACGGAAGGGCGCTCCGTCGCAAGCCGGTGGCCGTGGTGCTGGACGAGATCGAGTACCTCCAGCGGGAGTTCGACGTCCGGCAGTTCACCTTCACCGACAGCCGCTTCAACGAGGACCCCGTCCACGCCCGCGCCATCTGCCAGGGCATGATCCAGCGGGGCATCCGCGCGCGCTGGATCGCGTGGCTGGGCTTCCGGGGGGTCGACGCCGAGTTCCTGCGGCTGATGCAGCGGGCTGGCTGCCATCGGGTCTCCTTCAGCCCCGACGGCCTGCTGCCGCCCTCGCTGGAGCGTATGCGCAAGGACACCACCAAGGCCGAGATCCTGGCCACCGTACGGGCCGTGAGCAAGGTTCGTGGGCTGCGCGCCAACTGGAGCTTCTTCGCCACCCCGCCGTCCACCTCCCACCGGGAGCAGCTCGAGTACCTCGCCCTGTACGCCATGATCCACGGCGTCACCCTGGCGCGGGGGCGCATGACCCTCACCTGGTGTCGGGTCGAGGAGGGCACCCACTTCGAGACCATCGCCCGGGAAGACGGCGTGCTGCCTCCCGGGGTCGATCTGCTGCCCGCGGACCCGGCCGATCTGGACAAGCTCTTCTACATCGCGCCGGGCTTCGAGCGCTGGTCCGCGTTCTGGGACCGCTTCCTGGACCTCGAGATGCAGTCACGCATCGCCCTGGGCCGCGCCACCAGGCCCTTGCGTCGCTTCGGCATGCGCGACCTCACCCCCGCGCACCGCCGGGGCAAGGCCTGACCGCCCGCTGATCTCTCCATCGAGTGGTCGCTTGCTCCCTGGCCCGAGGCGGATCGGCAGCGCCGGGGGCGCACTCCTACATCTTGCCCCCGGGGGGGACCTGCTCGCCGGCGATCACACGGCCGTCCGCGGTGACGGAGCCGGGCAGGTCCACGCCGTCTTCGGCTGCCTCGAGGATGTCGGCCAGCTCGGCCCGCTCCACCCGAAGCTCGGCCAGGGCCACCCGCTGCCGCGCGCGGGTGAGCCGCACCCGCATCGCCCGCGCGGTCTCGCGAACAAGGCGTGTGTAGTGCAGGGCCGCCATGCCGCCAGCGATGGCCAGCAGCACCACCACCGTGGCCGCTTGCAGGGGTGAGGCCGGGATCATGGGGTCCACCTCGTGCAGCACGAACGATGCGCCCGCGGCCAGGATGCCCGCGATGGTCCAGGCCAGTGGGTAGAGCAGCACGCCGGCCGCCAGCTTGATGGTGGCGTGGTCCTTGCCCTTCTGGGCGGCGATCCTGCTGCCGACGCGGATGATCAGGAAAGGCCCCAGGTTCACCAGCCCTGCCAGGAAGATCAGGGTGGGGAAGACCACGAAGGCCGCGACGACCTGGGCCATCAAAAGCGCTGCGCGCAGGCTGCGGCCCCGCTCAGGGGGGCGATCCAGCTCGTGGTCTTCCATACCCAGGGCCTCGAGCTTGGCCTCGTACTCTCCCAGCCTGGCCACCAGCGTCATGGTCAGCTCGGGCTCCTGCTCCCGCCAGCGGTAGTACCCGGCCCACATGCGCCAGAAGCCGACCTGCCGCTCCAGCATGGTGGGCTTGTCCAGCGCGGCGCCGGCTCGCAGGGCGCGCTCGGCACGCAGCAGCTTGCTGGCCCGGTGCATCTTGTGGTGCAGCTCCCAGCTCTCGGTGGCGTTGACCACCTCCCGCAGCACCTGCTCGATGGCCGCCGTGAGCTGCCTGACGCGCCCCTGGGCTTGCTCCGGGGGCTCGTCGAGGGTGGGGGTGACGTCCATGGCCGCGGGGAGCGTGAGGGGCGGGTGGAAGCGCACCAGCACCTTGCTGCGGAACTTGCGCTTGGCGTCGTAGTGCAGCCCCACGGGGATGATGACCGGTGCGGGGGCGTCGGGCCGCAGCAGGCGCGCCCGGTAGTAGAAGCGGGCCGCCCCGGTCTTGATGGCGAGCAGGTGAGGGGAGTCGTGGCTGTCGCCCTCGGGGAACAGGCAGCTGAAGCCGCCGTCCGCCACAGCCTGGGCCAGGGTGTCCAGGGCCTGTACATTGGCGGCGTGGCGTTGGTCAGGGCTGATGCCCGCACGGTCCTGGGTGCGGTGGATGGGGACCGTACCCACAGACTTCATCAGCCAGCCCAGCAGGGGCCAGCGGAACAGGCCCGAGCGCGCCCCGAAGATCACCGGGCGGGGCATACACGCCAGGATGAGCACCGGATCGATGAGCGCGTTGGGGTGCCAGGACACGACGATGCCGCCCCCGTCCGCTGGCACGTGCTCGAGCCCCTCCACCTCCACGCTGCGGAAGAAGATCCGGATGAGCAGGCGTGCGGCGCGGATGATCTGGGTGCGGATCCAGGGCATCACTCCTCCCAGCGGTCCCAGCTGCGCAGGACCTCACCCGTGGGTGTGGTGACCAACACTCGGCTGCCCTTGGAGTCCACCAAGAAGGTCCGCTCGCAGTCGGCGCTGAGGGTCAGGTCCAGCAGCTGCACCGCCTCGCCCTCGACCGCTGGCTCTGGCTCGAAGCCGTCCATGAAGCGCCCCTCGAGATCGAAGCGTTGCACGCGGTAGTTGCCCAGGTCGGCCACCATCAGCCAGCGCTCGGGGCAGACCGCGATGGCCTGCGGAAAACGAAGCTCCCCGGGCTGGCGCCCTTCGTGACCGAAGGCCATGATCTGGCGGCCCTGCAGGTCCAGGAGCCGCACGCGGTGGCCGCGCTGCTCCACCACCCAGAGCTGGTCGCCAGCGAGTGTGGCCGAGGAGACGCCCAAGAACGGCAGGGGAGCAGGCGGGGTGTCCTCGGAGGGGGCGACCAGGCCCGTGGGCGCCGCCCAGACTTCCTGGATCTGCCAGGCTTCGTCGTAGCGGATCAGGCCGTCGTGGCCCGAGTCCACGACCAACCAGTCGCCCCCTGGCATGGCGATCATGGCTTCCACCCACTGCGACTCCACATCCTCCACCGGCGGAATCACCCACGCCTCGCGCTCCTTGCCTTCGACGAAGTTTTTGACCTCCCACACCGTGTCCTCGTCGTCCGCGGAGCGGATGCGCTGGTTCGCCAGCCAGATCCCGGGCCCGGGCCCAGAGGCCAAGGCGCGGACCTGCCACAGCCCGCCAGGGCCCAGGCCCTGGGCACCGTAGATGCCCGCGGGCTGGTCGTCCTGGTCGAACACCACCACGCGCTGGTGGTGGAAGTCCGAGACGTGCAGCTGGCCCTGTGCATCCAGCAGGATGCGGTTGGGGCGCTCGAGCGCGCGAGGCGCCTCGTCGCAGGCGGCCAGCAGGATCGCGGCAAGCAGCGTGGGTCGGCCGAGGGCGGTGTGCAGTGGGAGCATGGGGTCCGCAGTGCCGGAGGGGGTGTGGAGAGGGTAGACAGGTGGCGTATCATCGTTCGATCCAGGAGCTGCATCGGCGTGAGTGAGCAACGACGACCCCCCCGAGACAGCATCGCCGTCGGACGGGCCGTCTTCCCGCTCTGGAGCAAGCTCGGGCTGGCCTTCGGCCTGTTGATGGCCTGCGCCCTGGCCTCGTTCGGCTGGAGCGACTTTCGCCACGACCTGCAGCGTGAGACCGACCGCCGCGAGGTCGTGCTCATGGGCCTGGCCCAGTCCATGGCCGAGGCCATCGACGGCGACGCCCATGCCGCCCTGCAGCGGGGCGCGGACATGGAGTCCGAGTCCTTCCAGCGCCTGTATCGGTGGCTGTGCTCCGCGGTGGAGGCCAACGGCCTGATGTACGCGGTCACCCTGACGCCCGACGATCAGGGTCGGCTCTCCTACGTCATCGACGGCACACCCTCCGCGCCGCTGCCCCTGGGCTTTCCCATCTTCGACGTCAACGAGGGGCACCGCGAGGCGCTGGCCGGGGAGCTGGCCTTCGTGGCCGACTGGCAGGACGAGTGGGGGCGGTATTCGTCGGCCTTCGCCCCTATCCGTGACGGGCAGGGCAGGGTGGTCGGGCTGCTCGAGCTGGACGTGGACGCGGAGGTCGAAGACTGGCTGATCCGGGTGCGCACCCGCCAGCTGTTGAACTGGATCGGGCTCGGCATCTTGCTCAGCATGACCCTGGCGGTGGTCTTTGCCCGCTACCTCAACCGGCACCTGGGTCAGCTCACCTCGAGCGCCCTGGCCTTGGCCGGTGGTGATCTGGAGCAGCGGGTCCACATCCCCACCCGGGACGAGATCGGGCTGCTGGGGCGTGCCTTCGACAGCATGCTGCAGGGGCTGCGGGAGCGGGAGCTGATCCGCGAGACCTTCGGTCGCTTCGTGGCTCCCGAGGTTGCCGCGCGGGTGCTCGCGAACCCAGCGGGCGCCCGGCTGGGGGGTGAGCTGCGCACGGTGACCATCCTCATGTCCGACCTGCGAGGCTTCACCGCCCTGACCGAGTCCCTCGAGCCTGCGGTGATGTTGGGCCTGCTCAACCGCTACCTGAGCTGCATGGCCGACTGCATCATGGCTCACGACGGCACCATCAGCGAGTTCACGGGGGACGGCGTGCTCGCCTTCTTCGGGGCGCCTGAGGCCCGACCCGATGATGCCCGGCGCGCGCTGGCCTGTGCCATCGACATGCAGATCGCCCTGTGCGGGTTCAACCAGCGAGAGGCCCAGGACCTGCGCATGGGCATCGGCGTGAACACCGGGGCTGTGGTGGCCGGAAACATCGGCTCCAGTCGCCGCATGAAGTACGGGGTGGTGGGCGACACCATCAACCAGGCCGCACGCCTCGAGGGCGCGGCGCTAGGAGGGCAGGTGTTGGTGAGCCAGGCCTGCATCCAGGCGGCGGGCCCCGACATCTTGACCGGGCCTGGGCAGAAGCTTCGAGCCAAGGGCAAGAAGCGGGAGGTCGGTTGTTACCCGCTGCTGGCCGTGGGCGAGCCCTACGATCTCACGGTTCCGGGCTGCGACAGCCCCAAGGTGGCCGTGGACCTGGCGGCGCTGTGTACGCGGGTGGAGGGCAAGCAGCTGGTCGGTGAGCCCCTTCGAGCGCGCGTGCGCGGCGTAGGCCTGCACAGCCTGGTGCTCGAGGGCGGCTGGGCATTGGAGGACCGTCAGGTGCTCCAGCTGACCTTGCTGCTCGAGGACGGCACCTCGGTCGAAGAGCTGTACGCCAACGTGGTCAGCTGGCAGCCCGGTGCGAAGGGGTGGACAGCGGAGCTGAGCCTCACCTCGGTTCCCGCACAGGCGGCGGTGAAGATCCGCGCCCTGCTGGTCGCGGCGAAGTCCGCCCCGGACATGGATTCGGTGCGGTGAGTCCGATAGCGGAAGGATGCCTCTGAACTCAGGTAGGCCCATGGCGCATCCCGACATCGACCGTCTGCTCAACGTGCTGATCACCATGGCCAAGCAGATGTTGGACCAGACCGGCGAGTTCTATCCCTTCAGCGCTGCGCTCGATCCTCAGGGCCTGCCCACCTCCATGCCGGCCGGCGAGCCTGCCCATCAGGACACGGCCGAGGCGGTGATCGAGCGGCTGGTGTCGGGCCTGCGGGACATGGCCGGCAGGGGAGAGATCCGCGCCTCTGGCATCTGCCTGGACGCCTGGGTGGTGCCGCCCAGCACCGGCGAGCGCACCGACGCCATCGAGCTGCGCCTCGAGCAAGCCTCGGGCCAGGCCGTGCGGGTCTTTCTGCCCTACACCAAGGGCTTCGAGGGAAAGCTCAGCTACGGCGAGCTCTTCGCCACCCTCATGGAGCCCAGCGTCTTCGAGGCGCCGACCTCCAGCGGCGACGCCACCGCAGATTAGCCCCCCGGTCCTCTGCACGGATCCTGCCCCATCCGGCCGCTGTGGGGGTCAGCCGTCGAGCCGCTTCTCGAGGTAGTCGCTCCAGTGGTGGTAGCCCAGGCGCTCGTAGAAGCCCCGCGCTGGTGACCCTGCCAGCACGTCGAACAGCAGCTTGGTGCAGCCCGCAGCGCGGGCCGCCGCCTCGAAGTGCCGCATCAGGTCTCGACCCAGGCCGCTGCCCTGGTGATCCGGGTGGACCAGGATCATGCGCAGGTGGGCGACGGTGTGGGTGGAGGTGTGGTCCGGGTGGCGTTCCCAGGCCAGGTAGCCGGCCAAGGGTGCGCGATGGCCTGAGGCTCCCTGCGCCACCGTGAGTCCGTGGTCCCCGTCGCCTATGCGGGCCCGCAGGTTGGCCTCGATGCGGCCGAAGTCGTGGTCACGCCCACGCTCGAGCCAGATGGGCAGGATGGCGGCCCGGTACAGATCCAGGACCTGAAGGATGTCCGCCTCGACCAGGGGGCGGAGCACATGGGTCGGATGTGTCATCGAGGGCTGTGAGCCTCGTGGCTAGTCGTCCTG
>ERZ890953.966-NODE-966-length-15294-cov-7.717698_pt1 | contig 15294 bp, 11 predicted proteins | sample MGYA00521264_ERZ890953 | MGnify/ENA primary metagenome ERZ890953 (study PRJEB32303, sample SAMEA104408629) | aquatic metagenome | biome: Brackish water; feature: Chemocline; material: water | place: Baltic Sea | collected 2014-10-26T21:54:00 | depth 200 m ...
CGCCGCCGCTGCCGCCGGAGCCCCCGCCCGCGCTCCCGGCGCTGCCGTCGTCACCGCTCTCCCAGCCCCAGCCGGAGTCGCCACCGTCGCCGCCGTCTGCGCTGGAGCAGCCCGACCCGCCGACCCCTGGGTCCGGGTCGCTGCAGGTCTCGCAGCCGTGGCAGCCGTCGTCGCCTCTGGCGCCGGCGTTGCCCACCGAGCCGACGCTGCCTGACGAACCGGCGGCGCCGCTGGCGCCAGCGCCGGCGTAGACCCGGCAGCCCGCCAGCAGCAGGCCGCTGGAGTTGTGGAGGCGCAGGGCGATGGAGGAGGCTCCCGAGCTGCCGGTGGCGCTCGCGGCGCTGAGCTCGAGCTGCTGCCACTCGGTGGCCGCCGTCCAGCCGGAGATCGTGGCCCCCTCGGCGGTCAGGGGGATGACCGGCAGGATGGCTGCGTCGCGCACCCAGGCGGCGTCGGCATCGTAGCCGCCGGCCATGTGTACGCCTTCCTCCAGGTCGCCCAGCAGCTCCGCCGTGCCCTCGGCCACCAGCACCCAGTCCAGCCCCTCGGCGATGGCGATGGCGATGCCGGTGTCCAGGGTCTCCACCGCGGTGGAGCTGCTCAGGCCGTCGTCCAGGTCGTTGCCGCCGCTGGGGTCCACGAAGACCGAGCCGTCGGCGTCGCCGTCGATGCCGTCGCAGTCGGCGTCCACATAGAGCAGGTCGGGCTCGTCCAGGGCGCTGGGGTTGATGGTGATCTCGCCGTCGTCACAGTCGCCGTCGTTCACGACGCCGCAGCTGGCCTCGCTCGAGCCGGCGCAGGGGCCCAGCTCGCAGTAGCAGTCGCCGTCGTCGTCCCAGGCGGTGGTGGCCTCGTCCACGGCGCCATTGCAGTCGTTGTCCACACCGTCGAGCACCTCGCTGGCGCCCGGGTTGACCGCAGGGTCCGAGTCGTCGCAGTCGTCCGCCGGTGCCGCCCCGTCCGTGTCGGTGCAGGCCAGGTCCACGTGGCCGTCCCCGTCATCGTCCTTGTTGTCCACGATGCCGTCGCAGTCTTCGTCCACCCCGTCACAGGCCTCGGCGGCGTCGGGGTTGATGGCGGCGTCGCCGTCGTCGCAGTCGGAGGTGTCGGACACGGCGCCCGCGGGCTGGGAGCAGGCGGTGACGGGGTTGGCCAGGTCGCCATAGCCGTCGCCGTCGTCATCGGCGTACCAGGTGCTGTTGGGCAGGCCCTCGTCGATCCGGCCGTCGCAGTTTTCGTCTCGGCCGTCGCAGGTCTCGCTGGCGTCGGGGTGGACCGAGGCGTCGCTGTCGTCGCAGTCCTGGGCCAGGGGAGGGCCAGTGGTGCCGGCGGGCTGAGAGCAGGCCATGGTGGAGGTGTGGGCGTCGCCCCAGCCGTCGCCGTCGGCGTCGGGGTGCCAGGGGTCGGCGTCGGCCGCGCCCTCGTCCACGCTCCCCTCGCAGTCGTTGTCGATGCCGTCGCACAGCTCCGTGGCGTCGGGGTTGACGGTGGCGTCGCTGTCGTCGCAGTCGCCGTCGTTGTCGACGGTGCCGCTGGGCTGGCTGCAGCTGCGCTGGCTGTGGTCTGGGGTGCCGTAGCCGTCGTCGTCGCCGTCGGCGTACCACTCACCTGCGTCAGCGGCGTCCTGGTCCACCCGCTGATCGCAGTCGTTGTCGATGCCGTCGCACAGCTCGGTGGCGCCGGGGTTGATCGCGGCGTCCTCGTCGTCGCAGTCCTCGTCTGCAGCCCAGCCGTCACCGTCCGCGTCGAGGGCGGGAGGCGCGGTGTCCTGGCCTGGCCTCAGGGGGTACCAGGAGGCATCCCAGGTGCTGCTGCACCCCACGAGCGTGGCGAGCAGGAAGGCGCTGACAGGGGAGGGGAGACGCACGGGAGGCTCCCAGGCGTGAGGCGGGCGCACGGTATCCTCCCTGGCCACCACCCGCAGCCCCCGTGTTCGCGCTGTGGGTCGTTCGAGGCGGTCGGTCAGCGGCCCGGTGGATCAGAAGCGCCACTCCAGCACCGCGCCGACCCCCAGGCCCGCCGCCGCCACGGTGCAGCCCACGCCGCTCCACGCGGTGGCGGTCGAGCGGCGGTGCAGGCTGTCCATGCGCTCGGTCCAGGCGTCTTCGTCCGCCACACAGGCCGCGTCTTCGATGCACTGCTTCTGGGAGCTGGCGCGCTGGGCGCTGGCGATGGCCGAGGCGGTGAACAGCCCCACCGCCACCGCGCCGAAGCCGGCGGCTCCATACCCCAGGCGCCCGGCGGTGTTGCGATCGTAGGCGCCCTCGTCACCCAGCGCCTGGGCGAGGGCCGAGCTGCCCCGGGCGAAGCGGGAGGGGTCGATGGCGGCGGGGGGGAGGTCGTCCGCGGGGTCGAGGGCGCCGGACCACAGGACGTCCCAGTCGTCGTTGACCAGCTGCAGCACGCAGGGGCGGTCGGAGGGGCGCTCGAGGGAGGGCTCGCCGTCGATCATGATCACGAAGCCGTCGTGGTTCACCAGGGGTGAACGTGGACCGGCTGGGCGTGCGGCGGCCTGGTCCTGGATCTCCACCAGCACGCTGTTGCCCGGCGCGACCCGGTCGGGCAGGCGCCAGCTCGGATCGGCGGCGATGGCCGCGGAGAAGGCGGCCTCGGTCCCCTCGTCGTCCTCGGTCAGGAACGCCGCCAACCCCGAGACGCCGTGGAAGCTGGCCACGTCCTCGGGCTCGAGCAGGGTGGTCAGATCGCCCACCACCGTGCGTGCGTCCCGCTGAGCGGCGAAGAAGGCGTCCGTGTCCATCACCGCGTAGGCGTCGAGGGCCCGGGAGATGTCCCGCTGGAGGTCCTCGAGATCGGGCCCGAGCTCCCCCGCCTGGGCGGTGGATGCCATGGAGAGGACGACCATCAGCGGCAGGGCCTGCAAGAGCATGTCAGCACCGTGGTGGGGTTGAGATCCCGTGAGCACAGAGGGTTCTACCACGGCAGCGCTGCGTCTTCCCTGGTCGCCCTCGTTTGCCGTGTGTAGACTGCCGGCGAGCAGGGCATGCCTGAGCTGCCCCTCGGAGGTGAAGCTTCCAGCGTTCCATCCGGTTCCTGTTTCTCGCCCTCTTGCCCCTCCTGCTGGTGTTCTCCATCGGCGCGGGGAGCCCCTCTTGGACCAGCGCGCCCACGCCGTCCACCGCGGCGCGGGCCCTCGAGCCGCCGCCGCCCTTCCCCGAGCACTGGGTCGTGGAGGAGGGCCTCTACGCCGCCGTCGCGGGTGATCCCGCCGACCGGGCCGCCCTGCGCCGGGTCGCCCATCACCTCGAAGAGGCCGTTCCACGCATCGCGGAGCAGCTCGACCTGCCGACGGGACGGCGGATCCGAGTCTACCTGGCCCACACCCAGGATCAGTTCGAGGAACTCCAGCCGGGCAGCCCGTCGGACTGGGTGGATGCCACGGCCTATCCGCACCGCGCGTTGATCTTCCTGCGTGCGCCGCGCCTGCGGCCAGGCACGGCCAAGCCCCTCGAGCAGGTGGCGGACCACGAGATCACCCACGTGTTGGTGGAGCAGAGCTTCCATGGCGCCCCGGTGCCGCGCTGGCTCCACGAGGGCTTGGCTCAGGTGGTGGCCCGTGAGTACAGCGAGCAGGTCACCCAGGCCATCTCCAAGGGAATGCTCGGCGACAGCCTGCTCACCCTCGGCGATCTGGTCGAGGGCTTCCCCCAGGACCCCCTGCGGGCCCAGCTGGCCTATGCCCAGTCTGCGGATCTCGTGGCGTTCATCCGCAACGAGTTCGGCCAGGACGCCGTGCAGCGCCTGCTCAAGGAGTTGGCCGCGGGCTCGCCGGTCCGGGCTGCGTTCAGGAAGGCCACGGGCCAGAGTCTGGATCAGGTGGACGCCGCCTGGCGGGCGCGCTTGCAGCAGAGCCAGCTGTGGTTCCCGCCCCTGGTCTCGGACTCGGTGTGGTTCGCCTTCGGTGGCCTGGTGCTGTTCGGCGGCTGGCTGCGGGTTCGCCGGCGCAACCGGGAGCGCCGCGCTTGGATGGAGCGTGAGGATGAGCTGCACCGGCAGCTCGAGCTGCTGTGGCTGCAGCATGTGGACAGCCCCGAGACGCCGCGGCCCCCAGAGACGCCCTGGGCGGCTTCGGGGGATGGTCTGCGCCCGCCCGAGACGGATGGGTGGTCCCGCAAGCCCAGCCCGCCCCGCATGGGTGGCTGGCTCTCGGACGATCGTCTGGCCGAGGGGGCGAGCGAGGATGCGGAGGAATCGCCTTGGACCCACCCGGTGCCGCCCCCCGAGGGTGGCTCAGGCGGGCGAAGCTGACAGCTGCGCCAGGGCCAGGCCGGTGGGTAGTGCTGCGGCGGCTTGCTCCAGGCCCAGGCGGAGCTGGAGGGCTTCGATGGCGGCCGCAGGCACAGGCGCCGTAGCCAGTCGGTAGGCTGTGCGTCGGGTCTGGCCGAAGGCCCAGGACAGCTCGGATGGAGGCAGGCCTGCGCGGCTGGCCAAGCGGGCGGCGGCCCTGCGGGCGAGCACCTGGGGGGTGGTGCGGCCCTGGAGGTCTGGGGCCGCAGCCATGGCGGCGGCTGCGGCGGCCCCGATCTGTCCGATGCCCAGCAGGCGGGCCCGGGCGGGCCCGACGGGGCTGGGCAGGCTGGCCAGGCCCGCGAGCTTGCAGGCGCGGGCGGGCTGGTAGCCGGGGAGCAGGGCGACCAGCTGCTGCTGATAGGAGGGGACCCAGCGAGCGCCCAGCAGATCGGGGAGGGGGCTGCCTTCCCACAGGGCGGGGTGGCCCGAGACGCCGGTGCGCAGGGGCAGCTGCACCAGGTAGTCGTGCAGCCAGAGCAGGTGGTCGGCGTCGGCGACGGGCTGGAGCCGTGCGGGCTCGAGCCCCGCCGGGCCGGCCACCGCTCGCAAGCTCTTGAGCAGGGCGCGGGCGAGCAGGCCGGCTCGGGGCCGCTCGCAGCGCACGACCACGTGGGCCTGTTCGGCGGCGATGCCGAAGATCACGAGCTGGCTGCGGGCGACCCGCGTGATGGCGTGGATGGCTGCGCGGAGCTCGCCCTGGCCAGGGAAGGGGTGGTGGCGGCCGTAGGAGGCGAAGGCCAGGTGAAAGGTGCGCATGGAGGAGTGCTGGAGGGAGAGCTGGAGGGAGGAGCGGGGAGTCGGCTGAGGATGCCTCCCAGGGCCGCCACCGATTGACAACAACATGGGAGAAGTAGCTTGAGGAGACGAAAATGTCCAAAATAGAGACATATTTCAGAGATAAAAGTCTTCCACAGGTTTTACTGTCATTTTCCACCGCCAAGAGTGGAAAACCCGGGCTGGAGGGGTGCGGGGGCCGGTGCCGCGGAAGGCCGTCCTGTGTGGTGGCACCAAGTCGCGTTGTCCCTTGGTTCTCGCTGAGTGCGAGGCCCGCGTGTGAGGGACGCTGGTGGGCGCTCGGGTTACATTCCCTCCTTGGAGGCCCTCATGCGCGCGCCCTGCTCCCTGCTTCTCCTGCTCGTTCCTGTCCTTGGCTGTGAACCCATGGATGATCCGGGCAGCCCCTGGTCGCCTGTGCCTGTGTCCGCGCAGGCGCCTGCAGCGGGAACGCTGGAGCCCGTCGGGGCTCTGGAAGTGCCCGTGGTCGACCCCATGTTCGACGTCCCTGAGCCTGTGGTGATCCACTCCAGCGAGTTGGGTCAGGCTGGTGCCCAGTCGCCCGCGGATCCCGCTGTCGATGGTCCCGACGTCGACCTGCAGCCAGCGCCCGCCGAAGAAGCGGTCGCCGAAGCCGAGCCCGCGCCGGTCGAGCTCGCGCAGCCGGATCCTGCCCACCAGGGCTTCGCTCAGCTCGCGCCCGCGGCGGTGGGTGGCTGGCCCCTGCGGCTGGTGGCCACGGTCCCTGGGGCGCAGCCCCCCCGCGCCATCCTCGGGCTTCCCGGCGGTGCCGAGGTGGTGGTCACCCCTGGCACCATGCTCCCCGACGCCGGCGTGGTGGTCATGGCCATCGGCAGCGGCTCGGTTGATCTGGCCGAGGTCCGCCCCGCAGGCGACCACGCCGTGGTCAGCGGCCGCACCCTGCAGTCCCAGCGCGGCCAGCGTCTCGAGATCACCGCGGCGCAGTAGCGCTGGGCGCTCGGCGCCCTGTCAGGGCCCCACGTCCCCCAGGGCGTTGTTCTGGTAGCTGTTGTCGCCGATGGTGGGCTCGGCGTCGCCCTGCACCAGGATGCCCCAGCCCGCTGAGTAGCTGATGGTGTTGCCGGTGATGGTGGCGTCGGTGGCTACGGTGATGTTGGCGCTGCCGTGCAAGCCGGCGTGGGAGATGGTGGAGCCCGTGATGGAGGCCTCGCCGCCGCGGAGGTCGATCCCGGACCAGGCCCCAGAGACGGCAGCTTGGTGCAGGAAGTCCATGGAGTCGGCCGACAGGCTGCCACCGCTGACGGTGAAGCTCAGGCCGTCGGCGAAGAGCAGGGTGCCCCCCGACAAGGTGTGGACGCCCCCGGTGAGGACGATGTACCCGCCGACCAGCACCTGCCCGCCATACCACTCGGTGACCGTGGTGTCTGTGGAGTACTCGCCGCCCGCCAGGACCACCCCGTCGAAGCTGGAGCCGCTGTAGTCGTTGTCGCCCACGGCGGGCAGCAGGTCGTAGTCCACGAGCAGCCCCACGCCGGCGCCCGAGAAGCTGTTGTCCTCGAGGTTGCTGGGGTCGCCATCCTGGATGCCGCCGGTGATCACCAGAGCGGTGCCCGGTGACTCGCTGACCACGCAGTCGTTGAAGTACAGGCTCGAGGCGTCGGAGTGGACGATCCCGCCGATGATGGTGGCGTAGCGGAAGGTGGCGGCCTCGGCCTGGGCGCCGATGGTGATGGTGAAGCCGGACTCGGCGTCTTGGGCCTGGATCGTGGCTCCCTTGATCTGATCCCCGTAGGCGATGATGCTGCCGTCCTCGACCACGATGTCGCCGCCCATCTGCAGCAGCGCGCCGGCCCCCACATCCAGCCGGCCTCCGCCCTGGACGGTCACGCCCTCGCTCAGGTAGGGGAAGTCCTGCTCAGGCAGGGTGGCGTCGCCCGTGAGGGTGGGCTCGGTGAGGATGATGGCCTCGGTGCCGACCTCCTGGAAGAACACGCCGCTGAGCACCTGGGCGGCGGTCCAGGGCAGCTCCAGCGGGGTGGGCACGTAGGCCACCTCGATGGTCTGGATCTTGTCGAAGCTGGTGCCGGTGGAGGACAGGCCCGAGGAGATGCCGTTGCTCAGGAAGACCTGCTCGAGGGAGGCTGTGCCCCCGTCGAGCTGCAGGAGTGCTCCCTCGCTCCCCGCGTGGCGCAGGGTGACCCACGACAGCTGGATGTCGCCTTCATCGCCCACCAGGCCCACCCAGTCGCCTGCCAGGGGGAAGCCTTCGTGGCTGGCCATCAGGATGCCCTGCTCCGAGCTGCCCAGGGCCAGCAGGCTGCCCCCTTGCACCAGCAGCGTGGTGTCGCGGTCTGCGTAGACCTGGACGCCGGGCTCGAGCTCGAGGGCGCCGGTGACGGTGACGTCGCAGGTGAGGATGTGGGTGGCGCTGGCCTGCCAGATCTCGCTGCCGGAGACCTCGCCGCAGTGCTCGATGATGACGGGCCCGGGCTCACCGGTGTCCTCTGGCACCTGGGTGCCCTTCTTGCACCCGGGGAGGAAGAGGATGAGCAGCGCTACTGGCAACACGGGAGCGGAGAGAGTGGGCTTCAAGAGAACCTCGCAGCGACGGGCAGGGCGGAACAGCGAGGGCATTATAGTCGACGTGTTCCCGCTCGCCTCGCACACCGGACCTTCCTTGCCCAAGCGCCAGCCAACGCCGCTCCGCCCGCTGGTCCTGGGGCTGCTGGTCGCGCTCGGTGCCGGGCCGGCGTGGGCGGAGCAGCCTTCCGCCATGGCCCTGACGGTCAGCCCCGGCCTCAGCTCGCTGGCGGATGGCGATCGCGCCTGGTTCGCCGGGGATCGTCGCGTCGCGGTGGCTGCGTGGCGCGACGCGGTCGACAGCGGCGAGGCGGCCGCCGAGGCCATGGCCAGGCTGCGCCTGTTGATGTTCACGGGGAACTGGGGCATGGCGGTGCACGGCCCGCGCATCGATCGCGCTCTGGCTGCCTGCCCGGCCGACGATCCCTGGTGTCTGCTGGCGCTGGTGGACTTTCACCTGCTCGCGCCGGCCGAGGTGGGCGCAGACCTGGCCCTCGCCGACGAGCTGGCCAGGGGGCTCGAGGCGGAGCTCCCGGGTCCGGCCATGGCCCGTCAGCTGATGATGCGATCCGACCCCGACGCGCTGGACCGTCTGGGCTCCCAGCCCCGCGACGGCCTGGGAGACGGCCTGGTGGCCAGCGGCGGTGAGCCACCGCCCTACCAGGGCACCTGGCTGCTGGGGCTGGGGCTGGTGGGTGGGCCAGGCGTCGGCTTCGGTGGCGGGCTGCACTTCGTACATCCCGATCTGTTCTACGGCGGGCACAGGCTGGGCGTGGAGGCCGGTGCCACCAGCCGAGGCAGCGCCTGGCTGGCCGCGTCGGGGGCCAGCGCCGGTCGTCTCTACGGGTACGGCGACGGCTCCATCGCCCGCTGGGTCCAGGACCTCTGGGTGGACGACTCCGCGGTGGAGTGGAAGGTCGAGGGCGCCCAGGCAGCCCTGGGGCCCGGCGTGCAGCTCGAGCACCTGCGCCTCAGCGTGGGCGGCCGCACGCGCTGGGATCGGGTGGACGGCCAGGCCCTGGCGGGCCACGGACCCGAGCTGGGGTTCGCTCTGGATCACCGGCGGGGTTGGGGCGCCACCCGCCGGGGTTGGTACCTGGGCAGCTCGTGGCGCTCGGCGCTCGTCGCGCTGGGCTCGGACTATGACCACCTGTCCGGGCAAGCCGAGGCCCGCGGCTACCTGGCTGGCCCCTGGACCACGGTGGTCGCGGGCAGGGTGCTGGGCTCCCGGGCGCTCGTGGACGGCGCGCCCTGGTACCTGCTGCCATCCGCCGGGGGCGCAGAGATCCTGCGGGGCGCCCCAGCGGGACGCTACCGTGGACGCAGCCTGGCCGCGGCCGACCTCGAGTGGCGCCGCATGATCGCCGGCCCCCTCGAGGGCGCCGCGTTCGCCTGTGGCGCCTGGGTGCAGGACAGCGGCTGGCACCCTGGTGGCGGGCTCGGGCTGCGCCTGCTCATGCCGCCCAGGCAGCTCAACGTGGTGCGCCTGGACTTCGCCGTGAGCGACGCAGGCTGGGCTGTGACCACGGGCTGGGGTGAGGTGTTCTGAGGGGCCGCCGTCTGGGAGTGCCCTCTGGTCCTGCGGACCACCCCGCGCGCGGATACGCTCTCCAACCACCTCCCCAGGAGAGCCCCATGGACTACGAGCTGCTGCGTGTGCACCTCGAGAAGAGCATCAGCGAAGAGCTCTACACCCTGTTCCGCGGCGACATCATCCAGCGCGTGCTGCGGGAGAGCAAGGTCGAGTCCAGCCAGGAGCACCTGCGCATGATGCTCGAGGGGCATGCCTTCCGCATCACCGAGCGCATGGCGCCCAGGCTCCACACCCTGTGCCACAGCGTGATGGAGCGGCTCAGGTTCGAGGAGCCCGTGGAGTTCTTCGTGCGCTCCGACTCCGATCTGAACTGCGCCGCCTACACCCGGGTCGAGGACGATCAGGCCCACATCGTGATGATCAACTCGGGCCTGCTCGAGCGCTTCGACGACGACAAGATGCGCTTCGTGATCGGCCACGAGCTGGGCCACCTGATCTCGCGCAACTCCGAGCTCACCCGCATCATGCAGTTCGTCTTCCCAGAGGGGGTCGAGGTCCCCCTGATCTTCCAGAACCGGCTGGCGCTGTGGAACAAGCTCGCGGAGCTCTCCGCCGACCGCTACGGCTTCATCGCCTCCCCCAGCCTCGAGACCTGCATCCGGGTGTTCTTCGAGCTGGCCTCGGGCCTGGACACCCAGCGCATGGCCTTCGACCCCATGGCCTACCTCGAGGAGATGGACGCGGTGATCGCCTTCTTCCAGGAGAAGGGCACGGTGCAGGGCAGCCATCCCATCAACCCGGTGCGCATCAAGGCGCTGCAGTACTTCTCCGAGTCTGCCATGTACAAGGCGGTGGAGGCCGACCAGGACCTCGAGCCCGATGCCGAGCTGCAGGCCAAGACCGAGCTGCTGCAGCAGATCCTGCTCCACGCGGGCCTGTCTCCCCTGGATGAGCACCGCAAGCGCTTCCTGGCGACGGGCGGCCTGATCGTGGCCGGGGCCGATCAGGAGCTGTCCATCGACGAGATCGACCGCATCCTGGCCCCCCTGGCCGCGGTCACCAGCTTCCCGCGCAAGTACCTCGAGAGCGTGATTGAGTCGGGCGATGTGCCCAAGATCTTCCAGGAGTCGGTGGTGGCCATCCTGCAGGCCAACCCCAGCGAGCGCTACCAGATGTTCGCCTTCCTCATCGAGGTGGCCCTGGCCGACCGGGCCATCAAGGACCCCGAGGTCGAGCTGCTGTTCCAGCTGGGCGAGGACGTCTTCGGCATGGCCCACAAGGAGGTGGCGCAGCAGCTCGGCGCGGCCATCCAGCGCAGCTTCATCCCGCGCTTCTCGGCGTCCTAGATGGTGGAGGTCCCCAGCCGCGGCGCCACCATCGCGGCCTGGCGCGAGCAGGGCGGCGGCATCGCCGCGGTCTTCCCCATCCACCACCCCCGCGCCCTGTGGCGGGCCTACGGGCTGCTGCCGGTCGAGGTCTGGGGGCCGCCGGTCACCGACACCTCCCGGGGCGACGCACGCCTGCAGGCCTACACCTGCTCGGTGGTGCGCTGCGGGCTGGCCTTCCTCGAGAGCGGGGGCCTCGAGGACGTCGACCTCGTGGTCGTGCCCCACGCCTGTGACTCTCTCCAGGGCCTGGGCAGCCTGCTGCTGGACTTCGCGCCACCCAGGCAGCCGGTCATCACGCCCTACATCCCCCGCACGCGGGATGCGGCGGCGGCTGAGTTCCTGGCCCACGAGCTCCGCAGCGTCGGGCTCCGGCTGGCGGAGATCACGGGGCATCAGCCCGACGCTGCCGCGGTGATGGCCTGCAACCAGGCCGAGGCCCAGGCGGACCGGCAGCGGCTGGCCCTGTTCGAAGCCCGCCGCCACCTGCCCCTGACCAACCTCGAGTTCTACCGCCTGGTGCGCGCGCGGGAGTATCTACCGGCCCAGGACTTCGCCGCTTTGGCCCAGGCCGCCCTGGCCGAGCGGATCGACGAAGCCCTGCCGGGGCCCGGCGTCATGCTCTCGGGGCTGCTGCCCGAGCCCATGGCCCTGCTCGGGGTGCTGGATCGCGCGGGCGCGGTGGTGGTGGCGGACGACTACGCCTGCTCCGGTCGCCGGCACTACCGGGCCGGCAGCTCCGATGAACCCTGGCTCAACATGGCCCAGAGCCTGCTGGCGGGGCCGCCGGATCCCACCCTGGGCCACCCCATCGCCCAGCGGGTGGATCACCTGGTCCAGGCCTGCCAGAGCGCCGGGGTGGACGCCGTGATCTTCCATGGCGTCAAGTTCTGCGAGCCCGAGCGCTTCGACCTGCCCATGGTCCAGGCGGGGCTGCAGGCTCGGCTGGGCCTGCCATGCGTCGACCTCGAGGTCGACCTGGCCAGCCCCCTGGGCCACCAGGCCGTCACCCGGATCGAGGCTCTGGTGGAGGGACTGTCATGAGCTTGCTCGCCTCCGCCCGCTACCACCTCAACGTGGACCTGATCGGCAACGGCTTCCTGCGCTACGAGCGCCGCAAGCTCGAGCGCAAGCTGGCCAACCCACGACCACACCCCCACCTGGGTCCGCCCCTGGTCACCGCGGCCGAGCTCAAGGAGCTCATCAGCCGGCACTACCTCAAGGGCCGCTACGCCAGCGGGCACAAGCCCGTGGCCTGGGTCACCTCGGGGGCCCCGGTGGAGTTCTTGCAGGCCCTGGGTTTCTTCCTGCTCTACCCGGAGAACCACGGCGCGGTCTGCGGCATCCGTCGCAAGGCCGAGGAGTACTGCTCGGCCGCCGAAGACCTCGGCTACTCCAGGGACATCTGCTCCTACGCCCGCACCGACATCGGCTCGGTCATGACCGGGAAGACCCCGGTGGGCACGCTGCCCAGGCCCGATCTGCTGGTGTGCTGCACCAACATCTGCCAGACGGTGCTGTACTGGTACCGGGTGCTGGCCGAGCACTTCGGCTGCCCCCTGGTGATCATCGACACACCGTTCGTCTACGACTCCGCCAGCGACCACTCCGTGGCCTATGTGTTGCGTCAGATCGAGCAGGCCGTGGAGGTGGCGGAGCGGGTGGCGGGGCGCAGCCTCGAGCCCGACAAGCTGCGCCAGGTCACCCAGCTCTCCCGCGACGCGGTGGACCTGTGGATGCAGGTGCTCGAGCGCTGCCGGCACCGCCCCGCGCCCATGACCGCCTTCGACGCCTTCATCCAGCTGGCGCCCATCGTCGAGATGCGCGGCGAGGACTTCGCGGTGGGCTACTACCAGCGCTTGCTGGCGGCGCTCGATCAGCGCATCGCCGATGGGGTCTGGGCCTTGAAGGACGAGCGGCTGCGCCTGGTGTGGGACAACCTGCCCATCTGGCATCGCATGCGCTGGCTGGGCGAGCGCTTCGCCGAGCGGGGCGTGGCCCTGGTGGCGTCCACCTACACCAACGCCTGGGGCGAGCTGGCGCCGCTGATCGACCCCGCCCACCCCCTCGAGTCCGGGGCGCGCACCTACCTGCATGCCATCCTCAACCGCAGCACGGGGCACAAGCTGAACGTCATCAAGGGCCTGGTGTCCGACTACCAGGCCGACGGCGTGGTGCTGCACTCCGATCGCTCCTGCAAGCCCTACTCCGTGGGGCAGATCGATCAGCGGGGCCGGCTGGTGGGGGCCGAGGGTGTGCCCGCCTTGCTGCTCGAGGCCGACCACAACGATCCCCGGTCCTTCTCCGAAGAGCAGGTCGCGGCCCGGCTGGACGCCTTCCTCGAGATCCTGGAGTCCTGATGGGATCGACCGTCGCCCTGGGTATCGACCTCGGCTCCACCACCACCAAGCTGGTCGCGGTGGATGCGACCGGAGCCCTGGTGCACCACAGCGTCCAGTCCACCGCCCCCACCATGGCCCAGCAGGCGGCAGCCCTGGTGGCCCAGGCGCGCCTGGATCTGGGCGCCCCCGACGCGCCCCTGGTGGCCACCGGCTACGGCCGCCATCTGGTGCAGGACGCCGCGCGGCAGGTCACCGAGATCACCTGTCACGCCCGCGGGGTGTTCCACGCCACGGGCCAGCCCTGCACCCTGATCGACATCGGCGGCCAGGACACCAAGGTCATCACCATCGGAGCGGGGGGGAAGGTGATGAGCTTCGCCATGAACGACAAGTGCGCGGCGGGCACGGGTCGCTTCCTCGAGGTGGCCGCCCAGCGGCTGCAGCTGCCCATCGACGCCTTCGGGCCCCTGGCCCTCGAGGGCGACGCCGAGGAGCCCCTGTCCAGCACCTGCGTGGTCTTCGCCGAGTCCGAGATGATCTCGCTGTTGGCCCGGGGGGTGGCCCTGGCCCCCATCGTGCGAGGGCTGCACCGCTCCCTGGTGCGTCGGGTGGCCGCCCTGGCCCGGGGCGCTGGGGCTCAGGCCCCCGTGCTGCTCTCGGGGGGCGTGGCCCGCAACCCCGCGGTGCGCGCGCTGCTCGAGGCGGAGCTCGGCCTGGCTGTGGTCGTGCCGCCCCATCCACAGCTGGCGGGCGCCTGGGGCGCGGCGCTACTGGCTGGCTAGGCGGGCGGCGACCTCGCTGAGCAGCCGGTCCACCGACACCGGCTTGCGCATCACCTGGACCAGGGGGTTTGCGGGCAGGGCGTCCAGGCGGCCGTCCCGGTCCAGGCCAGTGCAGAGCAGGATGGGCAGGCGGGGACACCGAGCGTGCAGCTGCTCGATGCAGGCCACGCCGTCCATGACGGGCATGACCAGGTCCACCAGGGCCATGTGCACGGGCTGGTCGCGCTCGAGGCGGTCCGCGAGGAGCGCGATGGCGGCGGGGCCGCTGTCCACCGCCAGCACCCGGTAGCCCCCCAGCTCGAGGATCTCCTGGAAGATGGCGCGCACTTGTGGATCGTCGTCCACCACCAGCAGGGTGTGGTCCTGGGGGGCGGTTGGCCGCTGGCTGTCGTGCCCGGGCTGTGGTGGATCGATGCCTGGGGTCGTCGCAGGCAGGGTGATGTGGAAAGTCGTGCCCAGGCCGGGCTCGCTCTGCACCCTGACGGTTCCCCCGTGGGTGGTCACCGTACCGAAGACCACCGCCAGGCCCAGCCCCGTGCCCTTGCCCACGGGCTTGGTGGTGAAGAAGGGCTCGAAGATCCTGGGCAGCACGGCGGGATCGATGCCCTGGCCGCTGTCCTGGACCTCGAAGCGCACGCTGGTGTGCTGGGCCGTCGCCCCCTCGGCTTGGCTGGCGCGCAGGACCAGGCGTCCGCCGTCGGGCATGGCGTCCACTGCGTTCAGCGCCAGGTTCATCAGGACCTGTTGGAGCTGATCGGGGGGGATGGCGACCGCCGGGAGCCCATCGGCCAGCTCTGTGCTCACCTGGATGGAGGGGCTGAGGGTGTGCTCGAGCAGCTCCACGGTGTCCCTCACCAGCAGAGCCGGGTCGGCCGCCTCGTGTTCGGGGTGCTGCCGTCCGGTGAAGGCCTGGAGCTGGCGGGTGAGCTGCGCGCCCTTGTCCGCGGCGATGGCGGCCCGGTTCAAGGCCGTGCCAGGATCCTGGCCCATGGCGATCCGCTCACGGGCCACGGCGATGTTGCCCATCACGGCGGTGAGCAGGTTGTTGAAGTCGTGGGCGATGCCCCGGGTCAGGGTGCCCAGCGCCTCGAGCTTCTGGCTCTGCTCCATGCGTCGGGCCAGGGCCACACGCTCGGTCACGTCCCGCAGGGCGCCCAGCACGTGGATGGCGCCGTCGTGCTCGTAGGAGGAGACGAAGATCTCGATCTCCACCTGGTGACCGGCGCGGTGCAGGCCGCGGAAGCGGTAGTGCTCGGGGACGTCCTCGCCCCGCAGACGCTGGGCGCTGTACTCCTCGAGCCGCGCGAGGTCTTCGGGGACCACGAAGCAGCCCAGGCTCCCCCCCAGCACTTCGTCGGCGTCCGCGTAGCCGTACAGGCGCGCGAACCCGCGGTTGGCCCACACGATGCGCCCGTCGCGCTCCACGCCGATGCCGTCGGGGACGGCGTCGAGGATGGCGCGCAGGTGTTCGGAGGGGATGTGCAGGTTGCTCATGGAGCGAGCGCCCGGTTCAGGACACTCGCATCCTATCGTATCGGAAGGGTCCTGGATTAGAACCGAACGCCCAGGCCCCAGCGGAAGACCAGGCCACGGTTGGTGAGGCTGCC
>ERZ890953.968-NODE-968-length-15286-cov-4.249688_pt1 | contig 15286 bp, 18 predicted proteins | sample MGYA00521264_ERZ890953 | MGnify/ENA primary metagenome ERZ890953 (study PRJEB32303, sample SAMEA104408629) | aquatic metagenome | biome: Brackish water; feature: Chemocline; material: water | place: Baltic Sea | collected 2014-10-26T21:54:00 | depth 200 m ...
AGATATGCGACCAGTCAGGCTTACCTTCTTTGTTATAGGTCTTTGACCATAGCTCAAGAACATGTTCGGTCGTGAGTGGTTCCAAGTTTGAATGATTTTCAAGAGTTTGATTTAGCATGGTTAGTTTATCTGAAAGGTTATTTTCGTTGAAATAGGCAATTTCTCTCCCGAGCATAACGGGCGGATTATAACCCAATCAGTCTTGGAATAAGAGTACATAAGTCTTATTTCTTATCTCTTTTTTATTTTTATCTCTGCCATGGAGACTTCCTGCTATAATCTGCGCGCTATGGAGAGAAAAAATTTCCCCTACACACGCATCGTCGTTATTGGGACGACCAGTTCCGGCAAATCGACGCTGGCGGAGAATCTAGCCAAAAAACTAGATTTGGATTTTGTGGAACTGGATGCCTTGTATTGGCAGCCCAACTGGACGGGGACCCTCGACGAAGAATTCGCCGCCAAAGTAGCAGACGCGACGCGCGGCGACCGGTGGGTGGTTGCTGGTAATTACAGTCGTACCCGTCCCATAACCTGGCCCCGTGCCCAACTCATCCTTTGGCTGGATTACTCGTTCCCTGTCGTTTTCTGGCGTCTGGTCACGCGTACCGTTCGTCGCAACCTTTCAGGGGAAGTGCTTTGGGGGACGAATACCGATCGTTTCTGGATCCACTTCAAACTCTGGTCAGATGATTCACTTGTCACATGGCTTTTCAAAACATACTGGCGGCGTAAGCGGGATATTCCCCAATTATTTGATTTGCCAGAGCACCAGCATTTGGATTTGATCCAATTTAAAACCCCGAAAGAGACGGATCGGTGGTTTGAGCAATTACCAAGTAATGAGAAAAAAGAAACGAGTGCCTGATTGAAATGACACTCGTTTCTCGTTATCCGGGTAACTTTTGTTAATGCTACCCGATTTGATCTGAAACCTTTCCTCTCAGTCCCCAGAGCAATATCCCGCAGACGATCAGCATGGCAAGCGATAATGAGCCCAGTCCGAGTTTAATCAAGCCCTCCTGCACGGTTGTGCCAAACAAATTCTTTCCTGCAAGCGGCATCATCGCTGCGCCTGCGCCCCATATGCCAGCCAGTAAAGTTGTTGCCCAGTTGATATATGTGCCAAAGAGGGCAAGACCGTATCCCCATTGCAGGGCAGAATTTGATAGTTGTAATTGGGGCCAGATAATGCCAAAGAGCATCAAAAGCATCCCATTCTGAACGCCTTCAAGGTGACTGGAGAGTCCCATACGCGGATTTTGCATGGCAGGGATGGCGAAGCCAGTCAGCAAGCCCAATAAAAATAATCCAACGCCGTATCGGATGAGATTACGAGAAAGCTCTGATTTTTTTGTTTTATCCATTTTTTCATCCAGTTTATAAAGTTTAGTAAAGCACAAGGATATCTTTGAGAGCCTTTTCGGCAGTTGCGATATCACCCGTGATCGTTGCCAACGGACGTGCTTCTTTGTAGGAATAGCGTCCAGATGCAAAGATGTTGAAGTCCAGAACATCCATGCGGATCGTGGCGACAGGTTCACCTTTGCCGATTGTCCATACGCCACCGGCGATGCCTGTCAGGTCAAAAGTAAGACTTAAATCAGCGTGTTTTCGGGCAAGAATATTGGCGACATCCAGCATTACTAATTCGGCAATGCGACCATCGTGTTCTTGAGTTTGCTCGAATTCACGCCCTGTGGCCCGACAAATGTCGAGCCGATGCATCCAGGTATCGCGGCTGTGGGTGATTTCCATCAGGTAGCGAAAAGAAAGTGTCCCGGCGATGGGATGGGGGATTGCGATCAATTTTGCCAATTGAAACTGGTGTGCCCATTTTTCCGCAGCAACGGGACCCACTCGACGTAGTTCCTCAATCAGTTCTTGCGGAGAGTGATCCGCACGTTCCTGGAGTTGGAAGTCGTTGATTGCATCTTCGATCAACTGACCGCGTTTCGGCAAGCGCATCCCCTGACGCAGCATTTCCCTGTAGCCGGTTCCGCTCGCATAGCCGCCAGCCTGATGTGCGAGAATGTCACGCACCGACCATGCTGTGCAGGCAGTCGGCTTCTCCCAGTCGTCTGGCTCAAGTGTCTCGACAAGGGTAAGAAAACGATCTAACGCAGTTTGGAGCAGCTCGTAGGCTTCAGCTTTTGTGACGGTTCTTATCTTTGCTACATTCGGCAGGGTGGATGATGTGGTAATCATTTTTTCTCCTTCACCAATAAAAATAGTTTTTTATGACCAAGCTTTGTCGAGTACAGATAAGGCAGCAGGGATCAAAGCCCCAAAACGTCCCTGACCCAAGGGTAAATCTGGCTGATTGGACATGTGCAGGGCTGTTAATCCATGAGCGAGCGCAATGACAAGGTCAGCGATCTGCTCCGGTGGCAGGTCGCTTTTTAGGCTGTCTTTTAAGTTGGCAATATGGTTATAAAAATCTTCCAGATGACCAACACTGATCTGCAGACTTTCTTCCGATGGTACAAATCCCGGCACCGGCCGCTCGAAGCAGAGTTGATAGAGTTCCGGGTTTTCCATGGCGAAGCTCATGTACGCTTCTATTGACAAACGGATTTCTTCCTGCCATGTTTGGGCATCTTTGGTGTAGTCAGACACGTATTCTCCAAAGAGGGTGAAGCCTAAACGGAAGACTGCATCGTAAATATCCATCAAGCCTGAGAAGTAGTTGTATAGAGAGGGTGGGCGTATCTCTAAGCGACGAGCTAACTCATGCATGGATAGCGCGGCAACCCCGTTTTCACGCATGATGTTGCGCGCGGTATCCAGGATGGTTTGTGTCATTTGTTTGCGATTTTGTTCTCGAAGAGATGACATCTTTTCTCCTAATATTGTTAGTTAAAACTAATAGTATTAGTTTTTCTTTATTTTGTCAAGCGCGTTGAGCTTTTTGATGATGTGCTTTAAAGAAAAACGAGTGCTTGATTAAAAAAGCACTCGTTTTTCTTTCTTCGATAATTCAAAATCAGGCTACCATACCATTGGCACATACCCATCTTTGATGTAATTGGAAATCATTTCTCCCACGTATTTCACCTGTATCCCGATCTTTCCTAATTCTTCACTTTTTTCATCTCTGTCGGAGATGAATTTGCAGGCGATAACATTTTCTTCGATCTCCTGATATTCTAAAATAAGGCTTTGGAATTTCTCATCTTTCAAAAGTAGATCCTGCGCGGGCCCGAAAAGGATGATTTTGACATCCTCCATCCAGCCGTACTTTAAAGCATTGAGTGCATACATAGCCCCGGTTTGTGCTTTTCCCGCATCAGATGTGCTGAGAACGATCAAGATTTTGTTTGACATAATTTCCTCGTATTCGTTATTCGGTTTGTCGTACCCAGCCGACCAGCAAACTAATTCCCCAAACGCCTGTCAACATCAGGAATATTGCCCACTCGAAGGTGAATTCTGCTTGCCAGAGCATGGCGATGCTGCTCAGAATCAACCCGAGGACAGTCATGATGCCAAGACGTGTAAAGTGGACGCGTTGCAAGAGATGCGTATCTTCGTTTTTGGCGGCGAAGCGCAGACGCAGGGAGAAGTTGTTCAGGTCGTAGGATGCCAATGCGCTCAGGGCGGCGGCGAACATCCAGCCGAAGGGCAGGGATTGGTAGAGTCCTGCTGCGGCGAGCAGGGTGGTGAGCGTCAAGCCGAAGCCGGGCATCCACTTGACACGCTCTGTCAAGCCAAAGGTCCAGAGCGTTCCGATGCCGAGGGCCGCCCACATGTATGGGGGCGTATCCGCCTGATAGTAGCCCCAGGCGAGGGCGATGGTTCCCATCCAAAGAGAGAAATATGCGCCGAATTTGATCATAAAAGCTCCTTGGCTGGTGTGCGTCGCACCAGCCTTAGTGAGAAGATGTCTGCCGATAGATTTTTGCCAGTCAAAGGGCAGAGTGCTGTCGAGTTGGTGCGACGCACACTCATAGATTTCTCCACGCGGGCGGACGTGTGAGGCGGCTTTTGACGAGGCGGTCGAGGGGCAGGGTGACGTCCCAATCGAGGGCCTGGATGCCTGCGCGCTGCAGACGCAGCATAAGCATGCGGCGTTCGGTGCCGAGGATACGGGCGGCGAGACGGGTGTTGTCGTTTTCGGGCAGGGAGCGCAGTTCGTAGGAGACGGGATCAGGGCTGATGACCATGACCTGATAGCCGCGCGCGCGCAAGTGGAGCAGGGTGTCGTAGTCGCTATTTTGGAGCGGCGAGACGAAGACGAGTTGCGAGTTGGTCGGGAAAAGCTGCGCAGGGATGCGCATCAGATCGGCGAAGACGGAGCTTTCGCCGGTTTCGGCTTTGGCGAGGGATTGCATAATGCGCTCGCGTTGGACGTGCCCGTAGCCGGGGAATGTCCAGCGCAGGGTTTGACCGTAGAGCAGCAAGCCGACGCGGTTGCCCGACGAGATAAAGCCATCCGCAAGGGCGGCAGCAGCGATGACGGTATGCTCGAAGAGGGAGTTGGTGCCGTCGCCGATGTTGACGCGCTCGCGCCCGTCGAGGATGACGCCGACATCTGCGACGCGTTCCTGCTCGTATTCGTTCGAGTAGATGGCGTTTTCGTGACGGGCGCTGACCCGCCAGTTGATGTGGCGCGGAGCATCGCCGGGCTGGTATTCGCGCAGCCCGAAAAAGTCGACGCCCGAGCCGCCGATGCGGGCCGGGATGGCACCTGAGTAGGCGCGGGTTTGTCTGGGTCGAATTTTGATATTTTTCAGGCGCGTAAAGGGCGGGATGATGAAAAGCTGTCCTTCGGTTTTTATGAAAGCGGATTTACGGGCAATATCGAGATGGTCGCGGGCGGTGACTTCGATGCTATTGAAGGGGAAGCTGCCGCGTGGACCGGAGACGGTATATTCCCAAGTGATGCTCTCTCCGCTTTTGAGAGTGCAAATATGCGTGGACGCGCCTTTGATGATGGTCAATGCGGGGGAGATTTGGTCTTCCAATACCAGCTCTTCGAGATGCCTGCCGAGGTTGGTGATGCGGATGGTCACGATGACGGGCATGTTCGGGGTGACACGTTCTGCGCTCAATGTGCGCTCGATGTGCAGGTTGATTTCCTGCGGCGCGAACCAAAGTCCCGATAGCAAATAGAGCGCCAGGGGGATGCCGAGCGCAAGCACTTCACCGCTCATGCCGAGTAGGCCGAGGAAGGTGAGCAGGTAGAGCAGGAAGACGAGTGGGGCGTTACGGCGCATAATTTGTCCACGAAGTCACACGAAGGAGTGCGAAGTTTTTACGAGCGACGCGGAGCGTCGCTCAAAGCTTAGTGTGTCTTCGTGTCTTTTCGTGGATTCTACTTTTCTACCACAGGCACAGGTACTCTGGCGAAGGCATCGCGGATGACATCGTCGGTCACTCTGCTTGCCATCCAGTATTCGGGTTGCAGGATGATGCGATGCGTCAGCACAGCCGTGCCAAAGCGTTTGATGTCGTCGGGCAGGATGTAGTCGCGTCCCTGCATGGCGGCGTAGGCTCGTGCGATCTTCAAGAAGGCCAGCGAGCCACGTGGCGATGCCCCGACCGCCACGCGCCGATCTTTACGCGTTTCGTGGACAATCGCGGCGATATAACGTTCAAGGTCTTCATCTAAGTGCACGTCTTCGGTTGCCAGGCGCATTTCTCGCAGGGCTGCCGCATCCGTGATGGCGTTGAGCAGCATCTCATCGTCCACGCGGCTGCTGCGACGATGCAAAATTTCGCGCTCTTCGTCCAGGTCGGGATAGCCGACCGAGAGTTTGAGCATAAAACGGTCGAGCTGTGCTTCGGGCAGCGGGAAGGTCCCTTCGTATTCGATCGGATTTTGAGTTGCCAGCACCAAAAAGGGCTGCGGCAGGGGCATCGTCTCGCCTTCGAGCGTCACTTGTCCCTCCGACATTGCTTCGAGCAGCGCCGACTGGGTCTTCGGTGAGGCGCGGTTAATCTCGTCCGCCAAAACAATATTCGCAAAAACGGGACCCTGCCTAAGGTCAAAGCGGTTTTCGTTTCGGTTGAAGATGTAGCCGCCGGTAATATCGCCGGGCAAAAGATCGGGCGTAAACTGGATTCGTTTGAAATCCAATCCCAGCGCGGTGGCAAATGATCGGGCAATCAGCGTTTTGCCCAAGCCGGGGAAATCTTCCAGCAGCACAGGTCCGCCCGCCAAAATGGATGCCAGCACCATCTCCAGCAGGTCAGCTTTTCCAACCACCGCGCGTCCAACTTCGTCCAGCGCAAGGCGGGTATCTTTTGCGAGTTCGCTCACGTTTTTAGTCACAGCACTCGTTCTCCATTTCGTTTTCGAGAGTTTCCAACACGCGGTTGGGGTCAAGGTCTAAAGGGGTGGGTTTTCTTTTTTGGATAAAGGGCAGGCGCGGACGTGGGTAATCGGCGAATGAGCCGTTCAACCCTGCGTCGAGATATTGATAGACTTCCGGCGAAACCTGCCCATCGAGACGCGCCAGATCATTGGCTTGCCACCGTTTGTCGAGTCTTTCTCGGTAAGCGATCCAGTCCCGTGTAATTTTGCCGAGACGGTTTGCCACCGCCCACTTAAAGTAGATGCCTTTGTCGGCTTGTTTCAACGACTCCGCCAAACTTTCAATCGGTCCCTTTTCGGGTGGCGTTTTTTTATGACGTTTTGGCAAACGCGGCAGGTCATCGAGGAAAGGTGAGAGCAAAATAAAGAAGATAATTGCCGACATAATGACCCAAATCCAGAATTGCGGGATCGAGCGGTAGATAATCCCAGCACCCCAAAGCAAATATTGCATCGGCGGGATGATGATGTTTTCGACGGCTGCGCGCAGCGGGAAGGCCAGTAGCAGTGCGGCGGTTATGAGGGTGGCGAGCAGGAAGGTGCGTTTTTTATCCATGTTTTTTCGCCACGGATTGCACAGATTGGCACGGATTTTTAAAAGCTTTTTTCAGTGTAAATCCGTGACAGCGTACCCTTTGGGTAAATCTGTGACAAGAAATTGTACCCATCATCTTAACTTCTCCCCAAATGCGGATGCGATCTGGTTAAAACATTCTACCGCTTCCGCCATTTCTGCTTCGCCAGCTTTATGCGAACTGTAGCGCACAAACTCAAAGAGCCGCGTTAACCGTTCGACGGGGGCGGGGGGCAACCCAGCGTCCACCAGCCGAGAAGCAAATTCGTGCGGCGTCATTTCCTCGTCACGTTCGATGCCGCGGCGTTCCTTGACGACCTCGCTCATCTGCACATACGAGCGGACGATGACATCTTCCCATTCCACTCCATCCGCAAGATCATCCAGCAAGGCTCTGGCAATGCGCGAAAATTCCTTGAGCGGGGTTTGTTCCTGTTGCGAACGGGACCAAATCCGCCAGAGGTATAAACTGCCTGCACCTGCTGCGCCCAAAATAGCGAGCGAAATGATGTAGCTCCAGACAGGGGAAACTTCTTCGGGTTCGAAGACTTCTGGTTCTGCGATGGTTGCTTCTGCGGGTTCCATCTCATTCATCTGCAAGATGATTTCTTCTGGCATGGCGAAGTTCTCGCCAAGTTCAAAGTTGTTGAAGAAATACAGGATTGCAAAGGCCATCAATGTTATACGGAAGAGGCTGCGCAGTAGGCGTTTGCGTAGATTGGCGGGCATAAAGATGATGATGAGCAGGGGCACGGAGACGATAATGATGCCGAGGGCAACCTGTTGCCAAGCGGGTGTTTCGGTGACGGCTTTTGAGATTTCTGCCAGGGTTTGCTGGATGGGGGGTAACTCGTCTCCGCCAAAATTAAGCGCTTGTGGGGGCGCAAAGCGAAGCTCCGAGAGACCCGCAGCAAGAATCGTTAACAGCACAATCGCGCTGGTTGCGATCATCAGAAAAATTTGTCGACGGTTCAGGATAGTCTTCATAGCCCACCGATTTTACCACTTCAATATGCTATACTGCTCTCATGCCCAACGACTGTAATTCTCCCCTACCCGCCCTTGCCCGTCTCGGTATTGAGCATTTTAATCAAGGCGAGTATTGGCTCGCGCACGAGGCGCTCGAAGATGCCTGGAATGCCGAGCTTGCGCCGATCAAAGAGTTTTATCGCGCCATTTTGCAAACCGCAGTTGTCTATCATCACATCAGCAAGCAGAATTTTCGCGGTGCGATCAAAGTTTACCAGCGCAGCCAAAAGTGGCTCAACCCGCTGCCCGATATCTGTCAGGGCGTGGACATTGCCCGTCTGCGCGCCGACCTGGATGCCGCCATCGCCGAAGTGCGCCGGCTGGGTGTGGAGCTTTTGGCTGAATTTGACCTTTACCCAAAAATTAAATTACCCTGATTCCGCGAGGAGGGCGATAACCCGACGACGCGGTCTTCTTTTATTATTAGTAAGACTGCTTCGTCGCAAGAGCGTGCTCCTCGCAGATTCATCCAGAGAGTGAAAAATGACAACTGAACTTCCCTTCCTCAATAAAACCGTCCTCGTGACTGGATCCGGGCGCGGCATCGGACGTGCCATCGGCTTGCACTTTGCAAAACTAGGCGCGGACGTGGTCATCAACTTCTTCCGCAACCGCGCTCCTGCAGAATCTACCGCTAACGAGATCGAAGCCCTCGGACGGCGTGCCCTCGTCGTCAAAGCGGACATGGGGAATCTCGACGACATTACGCATCTCTTCGACGAGATTGAAACCGCCTTTGGCGGGCTGGATGTTTTCGTCCACAACGCCGCTTCGGGCTACAACCGCGAAGTGATGAAACAGAAACCGCGCGGCTGGGATTGGACGATGAATATCAACGCCCGTGCCTTACTTTTCGCCGCCCAGCGCGCTGCCCCGCTGATGGAAAAACGCGGTGGCGGGAGCATTATCAGCATCACCAGTCCGGGTTCAGATTACGTTCTGCCGGAGTATGTCGTCGTGGGTGCGAGCAAAGCTGCGCTCAACGCGTTGACACGTTATTTAGCTGTCGAATTTTCAGAAAAAAATATTGTCGTCAATGCCGTTTCCCCCGGCGTGGTCGAGACGGATGCCCTCAAACATTTCGATGCCATGCGCGAAGACGAAAGCCTGATCGAAAAAACCGCCAAAGCTACACCCGCCGGACGTCTCGTCACACCCGAAGAAGTGGCGGGCGTGGTCGTCTTTTTAGCCAGCTCCGCCGCATCGATGATCCGTGGGCAGGTAATTACACTCGATGGGGGCTATTTGTTGCAGATGAAGAGTAGGGAGTAGGTCGATTGGATTTCTTTGCTATCAGCCCGCAATACTATCTTTCAGATTGTTAAAAGAATTGCTTTCAAATGATTTGTTTTTGCATTTTGGTTGTTTCTTTGAGTTGAATGAAGTTATAAAAGAAACTGGGCGAAGATTAAATTCTTCTCGCCCAGTTTGATCGATAGTAGTTCACTTATTGTTTTTGTTTTGCTGGATTATTTTAATTTATCCAGGAACAGAAATACCAGAAGGTACTTGTTCCAAAACACCTTAGAACACTGGAACTGGTGCCGGGAACTCTTTAGCTTCAGGAGCGTGCACCCAAGTGCCAAAGCCTGCCAGATAAATCACACCGTTCTGTCCAGCGGTACTCTTGGGGCCAGAACAGATGATAGCAGATTCGCTTGTTTGCACACAATTAATCTTGTAGGTTTTCGATGATGTGACAAAAATAGCAGCGCGAAGATCATCCTTGTTCACATGGCCATTGACCTGGAAATTAAAGACGGGCCCCTTTTTATCGTAGTAGGAACTTAAAAGAACAAAATTACTTGCATCGTTTTCTGCAAATCGTGCTGGCTGATGGTGTGTTTCAGGAGGCGTCCATTGCATGGCTAATGCTGCTGAAGAGAACGAGCTCAGCATGAGCAGTAATAAGACCACAACAGAGAAAACCCTAGCTTGTTTCGACATAGTTTTTCCTTTCTTTCTATATTGTTGGTTAGCACCTCTAATCGTACCGTAGTACTATACGTCATCCTTATAAACTTCTTCCTTGCAATTACTTTACAGCGGATTAGAAGAGATTGAGAAGAGTCAAATCCTGTTTGATGCTATGGCTTGTTGGTCATAATTTATATTTGAATAATTGTTATTTATCCAAATACCTCAACGCCAACGAGACCACCGCTACCCGCTCCCAAATCTTGAATTCGCGAGATTTTGTCCCCTCGGAAAAATTGTTAACGCTCGACTAACGGGTACAGAAGTACATCGCAGGATATAAGCTTTGGCAGCCTCTTGTCGTGTTTCGCGCTATAATCGAATGCGATGAAGAATAAAGAAAGAATTGGAAGACTTATGCCTGAAAAAATTCTCGTTGTTGAAGACGAACCAACCTTACAGGAAACGATAGCCTACAATCTGAAAAAGCAGGGATACAAAGTCACGGTCGTTGGCGATGGACATGCCGCCCTTGGCGCGGCACGCAGCCTGGACCCTGACTTGCTGCTGCTCGATATCATGCTGCCCGGCCTCGACGGGATTGAAATTACCCGCATCCTTCGGCGTGAGATGAACGTCCCGATCATTATGCTCACCGCCCGCGACGAAGAGATCGATCGCGTGCTTGGCCTGGAAATGGGTGCCGACGACTATCTAACCAAACCCTTCTCCATGCGTGAGTTGATGGCGCGTGTCAAAGCGCAGTTACGTCGCTCGCGCTTACATCAGGAAGAACTCGACCACTATGCCGAAAAAGATACCCCGCAAGAGACACTCTCCTTTGGCAAACTCGTCATCAATTCAACTCGTCACGAAGTAACCCTCGGCGGTGACGTGGTCTCACTCAAACCGAAAGAATACGAACTACTCCTCTTCTTCGCTGAACACCGTGGACAAATGCTGACGCGCGAATTTATCCTTGAGCGTGTTTGGGGCTGGGACTATGTCGGTGACAGCCGCACAGTCGATGTCCATATCCGCTGGTTGCGCAAGAAGATCGAAGCCGACCCATCCAACCCTGAGCGGATTATCACAGTGCGGGGTGGCGGTTATCGCTTTGAAGGGTAAAAGAAGTTGCAAGTGGTAGGTTGCAAGGTGCAAGTTTGGGAAGTGCATCGTACTGGACTTTATTTTTAATTGATGTTTCGCAAAACCCCCTCTAACTCCCCCTGAAGGGGGAGAACCAGTCCCTTCCCCTTTTTAGGGGGAAGGCTAGGATGGGGGTCAACGACAGTCCATTATTCATTACTACGTAAAAAAGTTATTAAATCTATGACCTCTCCAACATTTCTTTACGTTATTATCGCGGCTTTGTCCGCCCTCCTCCTCTGGCTGGAATGGCGTTATTACACGCTGCATCAGCGTATTAATAGCCTCAGCAAAACCGTGCGTGATGCCGCCAGCACACTCCCGCCAGACCTTCCCAAAGACATCCCTTCTCTCGAAGAACTCTCCAACGCGGTTGCTTCCCTCAACAGCGAACTGCATCAAAAGCTGTCCGAGACCGAAGCAGAAGGCGCGCGTTTGGCGGCGGTGCTCGAACAATTGCCCGATGGCATCATCATCTCGAATGCGCAGGGACAGGTTGAATTTGCCAACCCTGCTGCCAATAAACTACTCAGTGAACGTGGACGCAATCTGGTCGGCCGCACGGTTGCGGAAGCGCTGCGCCATCATCAATTTATCGAAGTTTGGCAGGAGAGCAAAGATAGCGGAAAACTTCACAGTGAAGTGCTTGAACTCCCCTATCAGCGCGGCTTTTTGCAGCTTGTGGTTGCTCCAGATCAATATGCGCCGGGTGGTAGTCTCTTGCTCGTTCAGGACCTGACCCGCCTGCGCCGTCTCGAAACCGTGCGGCGCGACTTTATCAGCAATCTTTCGCACGAACTGCGCACGCCGCTCGCCTCGCTCAAAGCCCTCACTGAAACCCTGCGTGACGGCGCTCTCGATGATCCGCCCGCCGCGCGGCATTTTATGGGGCGCATCGAAACCGAAGTGGATGCGCTCACGCAGATGGCGCAGGAATTGCTCGATCTTTCACGCATCGAATCGGGGCGTATTGAACTCAACTTGCAGAAAATCGCTCCGCAGACGATTTTACAGCGTGCCGCTGATCGCATGCGGATGCAAGCCGAACGTGGCGAGATCAATTTGACGCTGGACTGCCCGAGTGAGTTACCGCCTGTCCACGCGGATATGGCAAGAGTCGAGCAGGTGCTGGTCAATTTGATCCACAACGGAATCAAGTTCACGTCCACGGGCGGATCGGTGACGCTCTCCGCCGCAGTGGATTCCGCCAACATCCGCTTCGCGGTTGCAGATTCGGGAATCGGCATTCCATCCCGCGACCTGCCGCGTATTTTTGAACGTTTCTACAAAGCCGATCGTGCGCGTGCCAGTCGTGGGACGGGCTTGGGCTTGTCGATCTCGAAGCATCTGGTGGAAGCACATGGGGGGACAATTTGGGCAGAGAGTGTTGAGGGGCGCGGCAGCACTTTTTATTTTTCATTACCGATAGCGAAGGAGTAAGCATGGCACTCAAAGAAATTCCGCTCCCGAAGAAGAAACATATTGCGCTGGTGGCGCACGATCATAAAAAGAAGGATTTGCTCGAGTGGTGCGATTTTAACAAGACCACGCTCTCGCGCCATCATCTTTATGGCACGGGGACAACCGGCAATATGCTGGAAGCGTATCTTGAACTGCCGATCACCAAATTGAAGAGCGGCCCGCTGGGCGGTGACCAGCAGATCGGCGCGAAAATTGCCGAAGGTGAGATCGACTTTTTGATCTTTTTCTGGGATCCGTTGGAGCCGCAGCCCCACGACCCCGATGTGAAAGCGCTGCTGCGGATTGCGCAGGTTTGGAATATCCCGATCGCGAATAATCGCTCCTCGGCCGATTTTATGATCTCATCGCATTTGATGGGGGAGGTTTATCCGCGTAGGGTTTCGGTTTATGAGCGCAGTTTGGATGATTTGAATCTCGATATGGATGATTAGAAATATCTCGTGAGAGAGTGTTTTGAGCTTTAGATTAAAGTAAAAACGGGTTGGCGTATTTTCGCCAACCCGTTTCTTTATCCCATACGCCCCGTGATGTAGGTCTCGGTCAGTTCTTCTTTGGGTGTGGTGAATATTTCTGTCGTGGGAGCGAATTCGATCATTTCGCCTAGCCAGAAGAAGCCGGTGCTGTCGGAGACGCGAGCTGCCTGCTGCATGTTATGCGTGACGATGACGATGGTGTAATCTTCTTTAAGTTCGGCGATCAGGTCTTCAATTTTGCCGGTCGCGATTGGATCAAGCGCGGATGTCGATTCATCCATCAGGATCACTTCAGGCTGCACGGCGATGACGCGTGCGATACAGAGACGCTGCTGTTGCCCCAGCGAAAGGCTGAGTGCGCTATTCTTGAGATTATCCTTGACTTCGTCCCAGAGGACGGCTTTGCGCAGACTGGTTTCGATGGTTTCTTCGAGATCAGCTTTGTTCTCGGTCAATCCCAATACACGCGGGCCGAAGGCAACATTGTCGTAGATCGACTGCGGGAAGGGGTTTGGTTTTTGGAAGACCATCCCCACACGTTTACGCAGATCAACTACGTCGGCATCGGGGGCGTAGATGTCTTTGCCGTCCAGACGGATTTCACCTTCCACACGTGTGCCAGAGATGGTGTCGTTCATGCGGTTCAGGCAGCGGAGGTAGGTCGATTTGCCGCAACCGGAGGGGCCGATCAGGGCAGTCACTTTGCGGGGCATGATGTCCATATTGATGTTGGACAATGCTCGCTTTTCCCCATAGTAGAAGTTTAGATTTTCGATAGTGAAGACAGGTTGTTCAGTAGGCATGGCGTGATTTTACCGTAAAAAAACTTCGTTGCGTTAACAAGTTGTTAAAGATGGATTGGTGATGAAATACGTTATAATTTCGTCCGATGAAACGCACTCTCTTACTTACTTTTATGTTGGTCTTCTTGGTATCTTGTTCTCCTTCTACAGGAGATAATGCCGCAGACACAGCCCCCCAAACCTATATCGAAAACAAAGGCTCGGACACCATCGTCAACTTGGCGTTGGCGTGGGCGGAGCAATATCAAATGGACCACCCCGATATCCGTTTGTCGGTAACAGGTGGCGGGTCAGGGACGGGCATCGCATCGCTCGTCAACGGGACGGTGGATATTGCCAACGCATCCCGTCAGATCAAATCATCCGAAATTGATCTGGCACGTGAGCAGGGTGTCGAGCCTGTTGAGCACATCATTGCGCGGGATGCCATCGCTGTGATCGTCAATCCTGAAAACCCCGTTTCTGAGCTGACCTTGCAACAAATTTCCGACATTTACAGCGGGGTTTACACCAACTGGAACGAGGTCGGCGGCGAAGACCGCCCAATTGTGCGCCTTTCTCGTGAGACCAACTCTGGCACACATGTCTACTTTTTGGAAACTGTTTTGCGTCTTGGAGATTCTGACTCTGAGACGCTTTTTTCTACCAATACGCTGCTCTTGCCTTCGTCTGAAGGGATTATTGCCGAAGTGCGCCAAAACCCGAATGCGATTGGGTATGACGGCTTGGGCTATGTGCCTGAAGATTTGAAGGTGATCGCGATCGCACCCGAAGTGGGAGATGAGTATATTCTCCCTTCGGTGGCGACGGTCAATTCGGGCACATACCCGATCGCACGTGACCTGTATATGTACACTAATGGCGAGCCGACTGGCGTGGTTGCGGAGTATTTGAATTGGATCATGGGCGTTGACGCCCAGCAGATCGTCAAGGATTTGGGCTTCGTGCCGATTAATTAGTTCACCACAGAGAACACGGAGAGCACAGAGAGAGTTTTAAGGAAAGAGCTTTTCTCTCTTTTTTCTCAAAAACTCCGTGAACTCTGTGCGCTCTGTGATAAAAAAACGGAAAAACTTATGGAAAAAGACCTGAACTGGCGTGAATTTATCATTACCCGTCTGATCAAATTTTCTGGCTATTCGGCCATTATTTTTGTGTCGTTAATTTTCTTCTTCCTGCTTAAGGAAGGGCTGCCAACCCTCAACGAAGTGCCGCTGGGGGATCTCTTAGCCCTGCGTTGGTATCCCATCGAAGATCATTACGGCATCCTGCCACTCATCACAGGTTCGCTGCTGGTAACGATTGGCGCAGGCTTGATCGCCGTCCCCTTTGGGATCGGGACAGCCGTCTTCATCGCCGAGATCGCTCCGCGCTGGTTGCGGAATTTGCTGAAACCATTGGTGGAATTATTGGGCGGCTTGCCCTCCGTGGTACTCGGCTTTTTGGGGATTTTGATTCTTTCGCCGTATCTCCGCGTGACCCTGAACTTGCCCACCGGTCTAACGGCATTGACCGGGTCCCTGTTATTGGGTGGCATAGC
>ERZ890953.969-NODE-969-length-15282-cov-5.842451_pt1 | contig 15282 bp, 14 predicted proteins | sample MGYA00521264_ERZ890953 | MGnify/ENA primary metagenome ERZ890953 (study PRJEB32303, sample SAMEA104408629) | aquatic metagenome | biome: Brackish water; feature: Chemocline; material: water | place: Baltic Sea | collected 2014-10-26T21:54:00 | depth 200 m ...
CGAGATTGTGCATGCTTATGAACGTAAGTTACCGATAGAAGAGGATGTCTATAGCGATTTCTATATTCCCACAGGTAAGGTTTATATTGAGTACTGGGGATATGACAATGATGAAAAATATTTAGCCAGGAAAAAGAAGAAAATTGATTTGTATAAAAAATATGACTTCAACTTAATTGAGCTTCTAGATAAAGATGTTCAAAACCTGGATGATATTCTGCCTCGATTACTTTTGAAATATGGTGTACAGGCATATTAAGTGTAAAACTTAATATGTACCGACTTAGTATTCTATCTGTTAAAAATTTAAATCTGTTTTGATCAAATCTTGCAATAGCAGACTTTCAGGAATGGTAACTATTTGTCTCCAAAGTGCCATTGGAGCTGTCAATTGTATTTCGACCCTCGTTATTTCCTGTAATTGCATTAGATAACGCCTCCATTATCTTTAATAGATCTCCAGCACGACAGAAATTGCTGTTGCTGTATAATTCCTCACCAGCAATTCCATCGCAACAGGCCATCGCCTATAGCTTCGCAGATAACGGATTAAAACAACATGACCATTCAGTGGTACCCCGGGCATATGCATAAAGCCCGAAAAAAAATCAGGGAGAGCATGCCTCTTATCGATATGGTGATCGAAGTGCTGGATGCCCGCATCCCATACAGCAGCGAAAATCCTCTGGTTGATCAGCTACGTGGAGAGCGCCCCTGCATCATCCTGCTCAATAAAAGTGATCTGGCTGATCCGGTAGCGACCAGCGCGTGGAAACAGTACTATGAACGCAAAAGAGGCACTAAAGCCATCGCCATCGTTGCCGAGAAAAAGGGCGAAGCAAAGGCTCTGATCCCCAAAATAACCCAGCTTGCCAAAACCATGCTAGTGGATCGAAATCTGGTCTCGAAACCGGCACGTGTCATGATTATGGGTATACCAAACGTCGGCAAATCGACGCTCATGAATGGGCTGCTCGGAAGGATGTTAGCGAAGGTAGGGAATGAACCTGCGGTGACTAAAATACAACATAGCACCCGCCTGGATAATGGGGTACTGCTGTACGATACACCCGGCATGCTCTGGCCCAAAGTAGAGAACGAAAACTCTGGATATCGACTGGCCATAACCGGAGCCATAAAAAGCACCGCAATGGATTTTGAAGATGCGGCCATGTATGCGGCCGACTATTTTCTTAAACAGTACCCTGAGTTAATCATGGCCCGCTACAAACTTAAACAGCTACCCAAAGACGATATAGGCCTGCTTGAAGAGATCGGTCGTCGCCGTGGCGCCCTGCGCTCAGGTGGTATTGTAGATTTTCACAAGGCATCTGAAATGCTCATCAATGAATTCAGAAGTGGCGCAATAGGACGCATAAGCCTGGAAACCCCTGAATTGATAGCGGCCCAAAAAACGATGAGCAACGCTGAAGATGCTTAACTTACCCCTGTCTAGCAGTAACGGTAACTAGCAATATCAAACTTCATCGTTCGATAAATGATGTATTGAAAAATTGTTTTTCGTAAGTTATTGATTTAATTGGCGCGCTCGGCGGGAGTCGAACCCACGACCTTTGGCTTCGGAGGCCAACACTCTATCCAACTGAGCTACGAGCGCTTGAGGTCGCGTAGTCTAGCAGCTTTATGCTTTCGCTTAAAAGTTTTAAATGGAGAAAACTGCAAAAAGACCGGTAATACTGAAGTAAGGGCCGTTTTGGGTTTATTGGTTTCAATTAGATGCTACCCACTACCAAGAAATCCAGGTCAGGTATGATTGAGTTTTGTAGGGTGCGCCGTGCGCACCGTTGAATTCCAGTACCAACATCAATGGTGCGCACGGCGCACCCTACATAATACCAGGCATCAATGAGTTACTGAGGAGGACTTTTAATCCATGGTAGTTAAGTTTTGCTGTGGTGGATGTCGAACATTTCCAGATTTAACGCTATACGCTCAGCAAATCAAGTTTTCGGAAAAGCTGTAACATGGTTTCATTGCTGATGAATGAAATGTTATACGGGTGTTCGCTGATGAGTTTCGGGAAATTTTTAGCAGCAGGCATAGCTTCAATTTTTTGAGCAATCTGTCCCCATAAAATTAATGTTGGCAGTTGTTGTTTGTGCTGTTGAATTTCAAATAGTAATTGGTTGACAAAGTTTGACCAGTATCTGGCTTCATGTACGGGTTTTCGATCCGGGTGTAATACCGGGGTGGCGTTGAATAATAAAAATCCTTTCTTCTGGAGAGCTGTAAATAGTTGATGAATGGTTGTGATTAAATATTGTTTATCCACTGTTGCGATAACTGATTGAGGTATTTTTCCATCGCCATCAGGTTTTATTAAACCTTCAGCCAGAAGAGCTGCTTTCATAATATTTCTTAGAGAAGTGGCCTTATTAACGCCTTTGCTCAATCCGTTATCTGACCATAGTTCTGTTACATTGGCATCGTAAAATGCTATGCCATTGGCCGATACTTTTCGGGGGTAGGGAGATTCGCCAAATAATATGTACCGGCAATTCTTTAAGTCTCGCTGAAAGGCTGCAAACACTTTATGCGGGCCGGGTAGCCATTGATCATCATTTATTAAACTTTGCAGGTAGTCCTGGTCAACAGTTTGTAACGCACTGTTTAACGGTTTAATCCATTCTTCATGAACAGACGATAAACTAAGAAGCTGCTGGATGGTTGCTTGATCGGACATCTAATTTTCAATTAATTGTTTAAGGCGAAATTCTGCGATCTTGCCGATTTGTTGAATACAACTATCAAATTCTATTTCTTTTGTGTTTTGTAAGCGAGTTTGCATGGCATCAAGAATGTCCTGGCGGCTAAGATTTTTTACCGCGATGACAAAAGGGAATCCAAATTTTTCTCTATACTGTTTATTCAGTGAACGCAGTTTTTGCAGTTCTTCACGGCTACAGTTGTTAAGCCCTGCAGCAGCCTGTTCATTTTTTGATTCAGTGGTTAATGTATCTTGCTGAGCTTCCTGTCCTGCCAGCTCAGGATGGTTGCAAATAAGAGTATGGCGTTGATGATGACTCGCTGCATTAACGAGGCTTTTCATCTTTACCAGTAGTGAGTCGACAGAGTCGAAAGGTCTTCCTGCACAGGCGAGTTCGGCCACCCAGGGTGAATGCTCGAAGATACTGCCCAGGGTGTTTATAAATTCAGTTGCAGAACAGTTATTTATATTTTGTATCGAAATAGACGGCTTCATGAGATTATAATTTTGCTACAAAAGGATGTTGCTGAATCCAGTGTCTGGCTATATCGTCCCGCCGGCATATCCATACTTTTTCATGAGACTGAATGTAATCAAGAAAACGTTGCAGAGCGGCAAAACGACCCGGTCGACCTGCAATCCGGCAATGCAATCCGATCGATAACATTTTAGGGCTTTGTTCGCCTTCTGCGTAAAGCACATCGAAACTATCACGTAGATAATTAAAAAAATGTTCTCCGGTATTAAATCCCTGGGTGGTGGCGAATCGCATATCATTCGTGTCGAGTGTATAGGGCACCACTAAATGAGGTTTTATGGTTTCATCGGGCAGGGTGACTTCTGTCCACAAAGGCAGGTCGTCACCGTAATAATCTGAATCATATAAAAAACCACCATGTTCAACGACCAGTGCTCTGGTATTCGGGCTATCTCTTCCGGTGTACCAGCCGGACGGGTGTTCGCCGGTTAAATTTTTTAGAATTACTATAGCCTGTTGCATGTGCGCGCGTTCAGTATATATATCGATATTCTGGTAATGTATCCAGCGCAGGCCGTGGCAGGCTATTTCATGTTTGGACTGTATTAAATATTCCGTTAATTCAGGGTGACGTTGCAAGGCCATGGCTACCGCAAATATGGTCAACGGCAGTTCGCGTTTTTCAAATTCACGTAAAATTCGCCAGGCTCCGGCTCTTGAACCATATTCATAAAGTGACTCCATGCTCATGTGGCGATCCGGATAGGCTTCGGCTCCGATTATTTCAGACAGAAACCTTTCGGAGTAATCATCATCATGCAGCACACAGCTTTCGCCGCCTTCCTCATAATTTAAAACAAACTGTACGGCGATTCGTGCATCACCGGGCCAGTTAGCATGAGGTGGATGCTGACCATAGCCGATCAGGTCTCTGGGGTAAGTTTGTGTCATTCGCTGAAAACCTCTTCCAGGTTAGTGGTTGCTTTTTGCGGTTTCATACTAAACATTTTTTCAAGATGTGAAAGGTGCTGGTTCATCAGTCTGACTGCTGATTCGCTATCACGCCTGGACAAAGCTTCAATAATTTCTGTATGTTCGTGATTGACACAGCTATGCGCCGGGTCTTCGCCAAGTTGTGACAGGATAACCAGGGGAGTGCGGTTAATTATTTCAATCAGAAACTCTTCGATAACTGAATTACCGGTAAGTTTTGCCAGCTCTTTATGGAAATCTATGGACCAGCGTAAGCTGAGCTTGTGATTACCCTGTTGATAGGCCAGTTGTTCTTTTTGCAGATATTTCTGCAAGTATCTAACCTCAATATCGGTAATTTTCTGACACAGAATTCGCATTACCGCCTGTTCAAGAATCTGTCGCGTGGAAAACAGGTCCTGACCATCTTTCAGGCTGGGGATGGCCACTTGTGCCCCTATATTTTGCTGGTGATCGACCAGTTTTTCATTGGTCAGACGAGTTAGAACCTTGCGTATCAAGCCACGTTTGACGCTGAAAATTTCGGCCAGTTTTAATTCACGTAGTCGTGTGCCAGGCGGTAATCGATTTTCGATAATCGCTTTTTTAATGTACTGAAAAACCGTTTCTTCCTGAGTCATAATGGCTTATATATGGTGCATTAAAGCGATTGTTAACAATATGATGCTTTATTGTTGACAATATTGTAGGCTAATGTCAAATAACTATTTCAGGGTGTTTGCAAAACAATGGGTTGTTTAACGACACATGTGCTGGATACGGCGAATGGCTGTCCCGCAGCCAATATTCGAGTGGAGTTATATAATCTGGATAATGGCCGATTGCTAATTAAAGAGTCACTGACTAATGCGGATGGGCGTCTGGATGAGGCATTGCTGGAAAATGACTTATTTATCAAGGGGCGTTATGAACTGGTGTTTCATGCAGCTGATTATTTTGTAGCCAGTGGTCTGCTATTACCTGACCCACCATTTGTAGAAGACGTGGTTCTACGCTTTGGCATTGCCGATAGCAGTCAGCACTACCATGTACCTTTACTGGTTTCACCCTGGAGTTACTCCACTTATCGTGGTAGCTAGTGCAGTGTCCTCTAGCGACCGGCAATCTGAAGTAGAAAATGTAATACGCTTCATTCTGTACGGCTCAATTATTTCAGTAGAAAATATCGATCCCTCGTTAACTGTGCTGCAGTATTTACGCGAACAATTATATCGAAGCGGAACCAAAGAAGGCTGTGCAGAGGGAGACTGTGGTGCCTGTACGGTGGTAGTCGGCGAACTTGTGGATGGTAGAATCAGTTTAAAAAGTGTGAATGCCTGTATCCAGTTTGTAGCCATGCTGCAGGGTAAAGTTCTATTTACCGTAGAGTCGCTTAAGGCTGGTCAGGGTAAGACTTTGCATCCGGTGCAACAGGCGATGGTGGATAGCCATGGTTCACAATGTGGATTTTGTACATCCGGTTTTGTGATGTCTCTTTTCGCATTATTTAAAACCACGGTAAACCCGGATCGCCAGCAAATTACCGATGCATTATCGGGCAATCTTTGTCGCTGCACTGGTTACAGACCGATAATCGATGCTGCGTTAAAAATGCACAATATCGATAATAAACAACAAGGCTGGATAAACCGTCCTGCACTGATTAAGCCGCAACCGGTTGATGATTATGAGCAGAGGGTAATTTATTTACTCGAAAAAATCCGTCCACAACACAGCCTGTATCTTAATCATTCAGGGAAAAATTATTATGCGCCGTTAACACTGAATGAATTAGCACAGCTAAGGCAGGATAAACCGCAGGCAACATTAGTGGCCGGTAATACCGATGTCGGTTTATGGGTTAATAAGCAGTTACGTGAACTACCTGATGTGATTTCACTGGTGATGGTTGATGAGCTAAAAACTATCCGCTCATCGGCAAGTGACATTACCATCGGGGCAGCAGTATCACTATCTGAAGCTTTTCAGGCCCTGGTTATTTATTACCCCGAATTAACAGATTTATTCCGCCGGTTTGCATCAAAACCGGTGTGCAATGCCGGAACACTGGTGGGTAATGTGGCGAATGGTTCACCGATTGGTGACTCGATGCCGATATTACTGGCTTTGCAGGCAGTGCTGATATTACGCAAAGGCAGTGTACAGCGTGAACTATCACTGGATAAGTTTTACCAGGGGTATCAGCAAAAAGATTTAAAGCCGGGTGAGTTTATAGAAGCTATTCGAATCCCTATAAATATCAACAATTACAAACTGGCCAGTTACAAGGTCAGCAAGCGCTATGACCAGGATATTTCAGCGGTCTGCGCTGCTTTTGTGATGGCACTGGATGAGTCTGCAAAGGTTGCTCATGTCAGGATCGCGTATGGTGGTATGGCTGCAATACCTGCACGCGCTAAACAAACAGAAAGAATTTTGTGCGGAAGACAATGGGATGAACAGGTTCTGACTGAAGCCAGGGAACAGCTGGCGCAGGATTTTTTTCCATTATCGGATGTCAGGGCTACATCGTCTTATCGTCAAAAAATAGCGCAAAACCTGTTAACCCGGTTTTACCTTGAAACGAAAGCACAACAATCGCCTGGCATTTTTCAATTACGGGATCTGGACGTGGTTTCATGATGAAATCTATCGCCCATGAATCTGCTCATTTACATGTCACCGGAGAAGCTACCTTTGCTGATGATATTCCTCAATTAGCAGGAACATTATTCATTGCATTGTTCATCAGTGAAAAAGCACATGCAAAAATTGAAGCTATCGATTTTTCAGCGGTTGAAGCTTCTGCTGGAGTTGTCTCTATCATAACCGCCTATGATATCGTGGGTGCTAATGACTGTGGCCCAATTATACAGGATGACCCGATTCTATCTGCTGACGAAGTAAATTATATCGGCCAGCCCATTTTTGCAGTAGTTGCGGATAGTTATTTAAATGCCCGCAAAGCCGTTAAAAAAGCGCACGTTACTTACCACGAGCTGGAAGCTGTGTTTGATCTGGATGAGGCTGATAAACGGCAGTCTTATGTATTGCCTCCCATGTTGCTGAAAAAAGGTAATACACAACAGGTATTTAACGAATCGGATTTACAGCTTGAAGGTCGTTTTAAAGTCGGTGGACAGGAGCATTTTTACCTGGAAGGCCAGGTTGCCTATGCGGTACCGCAGGAAGATGGTTGCCTGCATCTATGGTGCTCAACGCAGCACCCGACTGAAATGCAGCACCTGGTAGCACGCTGTTGCGGGCTGGACGCCGGTCAGGTGGTGGTTGAAATGCGTCGCATGGGTGGTGGTTTTGGAGGAAAAGAGTCACAGTCAGCACTGTTTTGTTGTCTTGCCTCTATAGCGGCACAGAAACTGAATCGGCCGGTTAAATGCCGACTTGATCGGGATGATGATATGCTGATTACCGGTAAGCGACATCATTTTAATTATGACTACCGGGTTGCTTTCAACGATACTGGAAAAATAAAAGCATTACAGTTAAAAATGTTGCTCGGTTGTGGCTATTCAGCAGATTTATCCGGACCGGTGGCGACCCGTGCACTGTGTCATGTCGATAATGCCTACTCGCTGCAGCAGGTAGATCTGAGTGCGATTTTCTGTAAAACCAATACGCAGTCGAATACTGCATTTCGCGGTTTTGGTGGTCCCCAGGGAGCTTTTGCTACGGAATTTATTATCGACAATATCGCAAGGTTGACAGGAATCGATGCGCTGGATGTGCGCAAAAATAATTTCTACGGTAAAACTGAAAATAATGTCACGCCGTATGGACAGATAGTTGATGATAACGTGATACATGAGCTGGTGGATGAGCTGGAAATATCTTCTGACTACCGTGCACGGCGTGAAGCGATCAGGATTTTTAATCAAACCTCTACGGTGATCAAAAAAGGTCTGGCATTGACACCGGTCAAATTTGGAATATCGTTCAACGTCGTGCATTTTAACCAGGCGGGTGCTCTGATACATATCTATACTGACGGCTCTGTCAGAGTGAATCATGGTGGAACCGAAATGGGACAGGGTTTGCATACCAAGGTAGCTCAGATAGTAGCGAATGAACTGGGTATCAGTACTAACTTTGTGCGGGCGACTGCGACGGATACCAGTAAAGTAGCGAATACATCAGCTACGGCCGCCTCGACCGGTTCGGACCTGAATGGTAAGGCGGCTCAGGATGCGGCACGGCAGATAAAAAACAGGTTGATTGATTTTCTGGCAGAGAAATACGCGGTAGAAAAAACCGCAATAATATTTATCAATGATGAGGTAAGAATTAATCAACAGACTCTGGCATTCAGGGATGTTATTCAACAGGCGTATGAATCCAGAATTCAATTATGGTCGGATGGTTTTTATAAAACGCCTGGATTGCACTGGGATAAAGATAAGCTCAGCGGGAGCCCGTTTTATTACTATGCCTATGGTGCTTCTGTTTCCGAGGTTGCAATAGATACCTTGACTGGTGAGTTTCGCCTGTTACGCGCCGACCTGTTACACGATGCGGGTAACTCGATTAACTATGGCATTGATATTGGACAAATTGAAGGCGCTTTTATCCAGGGTATGGGCTGGTTAACCACTGAACAGCTGGTGTGGAATGATGAGGGGAGATTGATGACGCATGCCCCTTCGACTTATAAAATTCCGGCGGTGAGTGATTGTCCTCCGGTACTTAATGTTAAGTTGTTTGAAAATAAAAATGTCAAAGATACTGTTATGCGTTCAAAGGCGGTAGGCGAACCGCCACTATTGTTGGGGTTTTCAGTTTTTTTTGCGATTCGAGATGCCATTTCCAGTGTATCGAATTATAAAATTAATCCCCCGCTGAATGCGCCTGCTACAGCTGAAGAAATTTTAAATGCAGTCGATTACTGTAACGGGTTTTCTGATGATTGAGTGGTTTCAGCAATTACAGGAAATGCTGCATAGTGATAACAGGCTGGTGCTGATTACGGTGGTATCTGTAAAAGGTTCCACACCCAGAGAAGCGGGTGCTAAAATGCTGGTCAGTGTGAATCGAGTCTGTAATACAATTGGTGGTGGTCACCTTGAATACAGGGCAATACAGATTGCCCGCAATATGTTGTCAGATGATATACCCGCTGCCAGTGGTATGCCTGGTGATTTGCAGAGGTTCACTTTAGGGGCTGGCCTGGGTCAGTGTTGCGGAGGTGTGGCTACATTATTTTTTGAAGTGGTGAGTCAGCAAAGTGGCTGGTTGAATGATGTCAGAAAGTTGTTATTGCAGCAGGTGGATTTTGTGCAGGTTATTGCTTTATCGAATACTGCCGAAAATACACGAGTCATGGTAACTGATGAAACAGTGATACCCATAAGCTTCGAGAGTGTGGCTATTACGAATGTCGCAAGAAGTATGCTGAAAAAATCGGAAAATACAGACATTATACGAGTTCAGGGTGTTGACTATGTCTTTGACCCAATAAAATATACAGACTTTACCATTTACTTATTTGGCGCCGGCCATGTTGGTGAAGCATTAGTCAGGCAGTTGGCTGAACAACCCTGTACTGTCAACTGGGTGGATAGCAGAGATGGTCAGTTACCTGAAAAAAATCCGTCTAATGTAATGGCTATTAATACTGATCTACCGGAAGCTGTCATTGATGATGCACCAGCGGGTAGTTATTTTCTGGTGATGACACATGATCACAGCCTGGACTTGAAACTGGCTGAACAGATCTTAAAAAGAGATGATTATCATTATTTCGGTTTAATCGGCTCGGTCACCAAGCGTAAAAAATTTGAGCATCGATTAGGGGATCGTGGTATTAATAAAAAACTATTACAGAAAATGACCTGTCCCATTGGTATCAGAGGAATCAATTCAAAACGACCCGCGGCAATTGCACTTGCGGTCATGGCTGAATTAATTCAATGCTATGAGCAGGCTTTGAAAAATAAAAAAAACCATATCCAGCAGTCAGTAAGTAGAGATTTTTTACAACTATGAATTCGACATCAACCTATCTATTAGAGCTGCAAGGTATGCGTAAGGCCTTCCCCGGTGTGTTAGCGACAGATAATGTTGATTTAAAAATAAAACCCGGAGAAGTGCACGCTTTACTGGGTGAAAATGGAGCCGGCAAATCGACCCTGGTAAAGATGATTTATGGGATATTAAAAGCAGATGCAGGCAGTATTTATTTTAATGGAAAACCCGTTGAAATAAATTCACCGGCTCAGGCTCGTGAATTAGGCATAGCCATGGTGTTCCAGCATTTCTCTTTATTTGATTCTTTGTCGGTGGTGGAGAATATCTCTCTCGGAATGGATCACGCCTGTAGTATGGATGAACTGGCAAATCAAATCACAGAACTGTCAAACCGGTATGGCTTACCTCTGGATCCCCAGCGTCATGTTTATACGCTGTCAGTGGGGGAGCGTCAACGTATCGAAATCATTCGTTGCCTGTTACAGAAACCTAAATTACTGGTGATGGATGAACCCACATCCGTTTTAACACCACAGGAAGTCGATAAACTGTTTATTACACTGAAGCGTCTGGCGGAAGAAGGACTGGCGATTTTGTATATCAGTCATAAGTTGAATGAGATCAAGGCGTTATGTCGTAACGCTACGGTTTTGCGACATGGTAAAAAAATTGATACGGTCGAGGTAGACGAAGAGAGTACACAAACTTTGGCGGCGATGATGATGGGCAGAGAATTAAAGGAGTTCAAGCATCCACGGAAATCAGAACCTGGTGAAATACGCCTTTCGGTGAATGATCCGCATATCCCGGCTGCCGATAAAACTGGTATATCACTGCAGATTTTAAATTTGACTGTAAGAGCCGGGGAAGTGGTTGGAATTTCGGGTGTTGCAGGCAATGGTCAGGATGAATTGCTGGCAGCCTTAAATGGCGAAAAGCGCAGTTCCCGGGCTGATAGTATCATTATTGAAGGCCGGGCTGTTGGCAGAATGGGGCCTAACGAGCGTCGTTTATCCGGGCTTGCCAGTGTTCCGGAGAAACGTCTGGGACATGGTGCTGTTCCTGATATGGACCTGGTTGAGAATGCATTTTTAACATCTTTTACACGATTAAGATTGATCAGGTATGGATTGATAGACAGGGAGAAAACAGTTGAATTTGCAAAAAAAATAATCAGAAACTTCTCGGTGAAAACGCCGGGTTCAGATGTACCCGCCTCAAGTTTATCAGGAGGTAATTTGCAAAAATTTATTATCGGTCGGGAGTTGATGCAAAACCCCGAAATCCTGATTGTTTCGCAACCAACCTGGGGAGTGGATGCGGGTGCCGCTTTAACCATACGGCAGGAGTTACGTGAATTAGCTGCTGAGGGGGCCGCAGTGCTGGTTATTTCACAGGACCTTGATGAATTACTGGAAATATCAGACCGCATAGGAGCCATTTGTGGTGGCCGCTTATCACGCTTTTATCCGACCAGTAGCATCACAACTGAACAGGTGGGGATGTTAATGGCCGGTGTTTGCCTGGAAGAAGGTATGCCGCATGTTGCCTGATATGATTAAGCGTCAAACACCTTCCAAAATGATGGTTTATCTGTCGCCGGTACTGGCGTTATGCCTCACCTTGCTGGCAGGGATTTTTCTGTTTCTGATTATGGGTGTGTCCCCTTTAGACGCTTTGCATGCTTTTTTTATAGAGCCTGTTTCCAGTTTATATGGGCTGTCTGAATTAGGTGTCAAAGCAACGCCGTTGGTTTTAATTGGTGTGGCTTTATCGTTGGGGTTTCGTGCAGGTGTATGGAATATAGGCGCCGAGGGGCAGCTGATTATCGGTGGGCTGTGTGGTGGAGCGGTGGCATTATACTTTTACCAGAAAACCGGGTTTTATATAATTCCATTAATATTACTGGCTGGCATAGCAGGAGGAATGTTGTGGGCCGCTATTGTTGCCTTTCTGCGCACTCAATTTAATGCCAATGAAATTCTTACCAGCTTAATGCTGAGTTATGTAGCCGGTCTGCTGTTGAATCTGATGGTGCATGGACCACTGAAAGATCCCGAAGGTTTTAATTTCCCAGAGTCTCGCATGTTGAGCGATTCGGCAATATTGCCTACTCTGTTTGAAGCTACCCGTTTCCATATCGGCGCGCTGATCGCATTGCTGGTAGTAGCAGTCGGCCGGGTATTAATTGCTAAAACTTTACTGGGCTATCAAATAAAGGTGATGGGCGATGCTCCTGATGCCGGAGAACATGCCGGCTTTAGTCGATCGCGGATTATCTGGATTACCCTGCTGATGAGTGGTGGTGTTGCTGGCCTTGCTGGCATCATAGAAGTCTCCGGACCTATTGGTCAGTTACTGCCTTCAATTTCACCGGGTTATGGTTTTACCGCGATCATAGTTGCCTATGTAGGACGATTGCATCCGCTAGGCGTTTTGTTTGCTGCCTTATTACTGGCGTTAACTTACCTTGGGGGGGAAGAGGCACAGATGATCCTGAATTTACCCGTTGCCGTGACCGGTGTGTTTCAGGGTTTATTACTGTTTTTTCTGCTGGCCAGTGATGTGCTGATTCATTACCGGTTGCAATTTAAAAAGAGGCTTACAGTTGAAACGGTGGTGAAATCATGATGGAACTGTTTATACCAGCGATTCTTACCATAATTACCGCTGCAACTCCTCTATTGTTTGCTGCTCTGGGCGAGCTGGTGACTGAGAAATCCGGCGTGTTGAACCTGGGCATTGAGGGCATGATGGTGATTGGAGCAATCACCGGTTTTGTAACCGTGCATCTGACTGGAAGTGCCACCCTGGCTATTCTGGCAAGCCTGCTTGCAGGGGCTATCATGTCATCGATTTTCGCTGTGCTGGTATTGAAGTTGCATGCGAGTCAGGTTCCAACAGGTTTGGCTTTAACTATTTTCGGCATTGGACTGAGTGCGTTAATCGGGCAAAGCATGATCGGGGTTGCATACCAGGGGTTGCCGGTTATTTCTATTCCTGTTCTGTCCTCAATCCCGGTTCTGGGAGAGTTGCTTTTCAAGCACGATATACTGGTGTTTATGTCAATTGTGATGGTTGGAGCAGTCATGTGGTTTTTATACAGAACCCGCTACGGCCTTATTTTACGTGCGGTAGGTGACTCTCACGAGGCTGCCCATGCAATGGGTTATCCGGTCATTAAAATACGTTTTCTTGCTACTCTGTTTGGTGGTGCTATGTCTGGAGTGGGTGGTGCCTATTTATCATTAGCTTATTCACCATTGTGGGTTGAACAGATGACAGCAGGGCGTGGCTGGATAGCGTTAGCACTGGTAGTGTTTGCTACCTGGAGGCCGGGTCGTGTGTTACTGGGTGCCTACCTGTTTGGCGGAATCACTATCCTGCAATTACATGCACAGGCTCTGGGTATAGGTGTACCATCACAGGTAATGTCTATGCTGCCTTATCTGGCTACGATCATCGTGCTGGTCATTATCTCCAGTGACCGCTCACGAATTAAATTAAATTCACCGGCCAGCCTGGGTAAGTCTTTTCATCCTAGCAGGTGATAAATGAGAAAAATCTCTAAAATATGACGAAGGTCTGGTTTTTACTCAAAACTTGTTAGGAAGTCGTGAAATACGGCCTGGGTGATCATGAAATACTATTGTTAACAGAATAAATGATGTATTGTTGAAAAAAAATTCAGAGTTTAATAATTTGTGGCCAGGGCTTTAATACTTTCCACATTTTGGCAAGCTGTTGATTAAATTGGTTGCTCAGCGTTATCAAGTTGCTGCATCATTCTTATTACAGAAATCTTATAAAGCATAAATACACCTGATTTCAGGTGAATTTATACAAACACTTATCTCAAGGTGATTTTAATGAAGATGTTTTTTCTGGCTCTACTCCTAATTATAAATACTCAGGTTTTTGCAAAAGACTGGGGTGGCGAACAGGAGGCCAATGTTGACAGGCTTATTCTGGATTTTTCTATAGATAAGGAAAATAAATTTCATCCCGATATATATTTACCTTTTTCATTGAGTGATGAATTATCAGCTGCGATCTCTTATCACACGACCGCAGACTATGAAAAAGAAAAAATTGAAAACATTGCGGACAGTGAAAACAATATAGAAATTAAATATAGCACCCTTAATATTTATCCAGTTCTATGGAAATTTGAAGGTGACGTACTAGGCCTGGATATCGGGGTAATAGATATTGATAAGCAGGAGTCAGGTTTTGGAAAAGTCTCAGGGCAAACTATTAATTTTATTAGTGATTTAACAATTCAGGCAATAAAACCAAGCCTGTTTTACCGCTTTAATCAGCTGAAGGATAAAGATAATGGCGTACTTTACAGTTTATCAGTTAGCCCTTTTTCACAACTAAGTGTTTCTCAATCTACCGTATTTAGTGGCGATGTAAATGCATCAGGTTCCGCTGATGGTAATACTGACTCCAGTTTTTCAATGCGTGCTGAAGTCGATGGCAGGCATCAGTTTTCCTCGGGACTTCAGACCTATTACGATTTTCAATATGAATATCTTCCTATGGAGTATACCCTGGATATACTCGATTCAAATGGCCTGTTTACCAATGAATCATTTGATGTAGTTGAGCATATATTTAAAGCTTCATACAAAATCAAACTTAATATGAATCTGTTTTATGGTTTAAGTCCGGTAGTAGGAATTAGTTATGAAAAAACAAATGGTGAAGAAAGAAATGCTGGTGATAGTTATAGTTACGAACGTTACCTGCTGGTGTTTGGTATAGAACGTTAAAATTCTGATCAAATAATTTAGTCCGGCAAACCAGGTATTTCGTAAAATGACAAATAAAATTTTCAAATCAGTTCTTACTTGTATAGTTTTAGTGAATTTTACAGGTTGTGGTGGCGGTTCAGGCACATCACCTGCTAATTCGACACCTGAAGTCAGTAATACTAATAATAAAACAATTTATTTTGAATCTGACTTTGATGCAGATAGTACGTTGAGAGTGAATGAAAATGGTGTCGCAATATTTTCATTAGATAATACATCCGAGCTTGTTGAGCGAATCCCGTTTACTATTTTACTGGCTGGCGAATATGAGCTTTGCCTGGAAGATGCTGACAATATTCTGG
>ERZ890953.970-NODE-970-length-15280-cov-26.406108_pt1 | contig 15280 bp, 16 predicted proteins | sample MGYA00521264_ERZ890953 | MGnify/ENA primary metagenome ERZ890953 (study PRJEB32303, sample SAMEA104408629) | aquatic metagenome | biome: Brackish water; feature: Chemocline; material: water | place: Baltic Sea | collected 2014-10-26T21:54:00 | depth 200 m ...
AGACCTAGAAGTAATACGACAAGAAGTAGCTATGAAGTTTAATGAAGATGGTATAGTTAATGGTAGCTATATGATGCTTCAAGTCCATAAGAATGTAGTTAGAGATGCTAAGGGCAATGTAGTAGCAGTAGTTGGTGTAGGTAGAGATATAACCTACGAAGTAGAGATGTTGAATAAAGGTTTAGCTTTAACTAAATGTGAAGAAGCTAGAAGTATATTTAGAGAGATAATAGAACATTATAGATTTAGTGACAGGAGCTAAAATGAGTGATAATAACTACTCAGAAGACAAGAGATACATCATTGAGACAATCAAACATACATCTGAGTATGTTAGTAAACTAGATAAGAACTTCACAGACTTTAAGTTGGAAGTATCTAATAAGATAGCTATAATACAAACTAAGCTAATGATATATGTAGCTGGTGGTAGTGTAGTTATGAGTGTGGCTGTAAATTATGTGGCTAAAGCGATAGGAGCTAAGTGATGAATATTCAAGTGCATAGATTAAACGATGATGGCAAGTCTACAATAGGTGCTTTATACATAGACAAGAAGTTTCAATGCTTTACACTTGAAGATACATACAATGAGCCTAAGATATATGGTAAAACTAGAATACCTGAAGGTAGCTATGCTGTAGAGCTTCGTAAAGAAGGTGGAATGGTTGAGAAGTACAATAACAAGTATAATAACCATGATGGCATGCTATGGCTTAGGGATGTTGATAATTTTAAGCATGTGTATTTGCATATAGGGAATACTGATATTGACACTGATGGTTGCATTTTGATAGGTAGAACTTGCTCTACTCAAGGCGGACAATCAGTTAGTGGTAGTGTATTAGCTTATAAGGATTTATACCCTATTATTAAAGAACAAATAGAAGCTGGTTATCCAGTAAATATAGAAATAGTATAAAGGAAATATAATGGCTAAACAGCAATTAATAATTAATGATTTTAGTGGTGGGCTTAATACTAAATTAGCCCCTCACCTTATACCAGATAATCAATGTGTAGATATGGCTAATGTAGATACAGAGACTGGGATATTAGAAGCTATAAAAGGTAGAATAAACAAGGGGGCTATTGGCCAAGACCACTTTGCCTTACTATCTAATACTGCTAATATGCCGTACTCAACTATACCTATGACTGAAAGCTTTACATATACCCAATCTTTAAACTCTATGTATACTGTAGAGACTTCAAGTTATGTAGCCGGAGGGCAGGTTAAGCTATGGTGGCAAAACCCTAGCTCTAGTGGACTACAAAGTACAACTAATCTAACATTACCTGCGCCAACTAATGTAGCCCACCAAGCTACAAGAGCATGGGTAGGCTATGAACCAGGATGGACCATTCAGTATGCTTTAACAGCTTATGATGAGGCCAGAGGTATAGAGTCACCTCCAGTATATGTAGAAGTAACTATAAATTCTACCCAATATATACTAGGAGGCGGGAGTGAGACAGGTGCAACCGATGCAACAGCTTCTAATATATCAGGTACTGGTGTTATTCTTAGATTAGCAGTAGACGCATCAAATACAGAAGCAGATAAAGTTAAGGTATATAGACTAGGTAAGTTACTCACATTTGGCTCAGAGCTAACTGAGTATAGATATATAGGTGAGATGGATATCTCAGCATATGGCACATTTTTATATTTCTTTGATGGTACACCAAGTGAGAATGCCGGCGAGGTATTAGCTACTGCTAATTTATATCCTTACTTTAATCTAAATGCTAGCTATAAGTGCTTAGAATTACATAGCGGTAGATTATTTGTAGCTGAAAGTTTTATGATGAGGCTATGGTATTCTGGGGCCGGGTCATTAGGGGCATTTGAGAATAACGCCTATTTAGATTTATCTGGTAGAGTTACTGGTATGGCTAGTGCTTTAGGGGGCATGTATATTTTTACTGCTGATGGTAGATTTAGCTATCTTACTGGCACAAGCCCAGCAGACTTTAATCTCACTACTTTAGGTTATAACACAGACTGTATACACCCATCAACAATAGCAAAAGGTAAAGGCTTTATTATATGGCTTAGTAAGCACGGTATTATGAGAGCTAGTGGGTATTCTATACAGAATCTAACGCATAATACTTTTATAGATCTACCTGACGCTCCTACTGATGGCAACTGGGAGTACTATGGCGGGGCCCTTATAAATGAGTCTTATTATTTTATGACTAGTATAAATACTTTATATAAATTTGATATGACGCAAAATGCTATAAGTAAGATTACTATAGCGGGGCTTACCCAGGTCTTCCCTTATAATAATAGGCTATATGGCAATATTAGTAATAGCCATTATGAGCTATTCTCTACTACGCCAGTAGATAGCTGGGAGTGGACTAGTAAAGAATATTCTGGGCAATCTTATGATAGTGAGGTAGAGTGGGAATCATATAAGATTGCTTATATAGGTGAGCCGACAGTAGAAGTATTTATAGATGGGATTAGTGTCTTAACACTTACATCATTAAATTCAGCGACACGTAAAACAGATAAGGTACTATTGCCTTCTGCAACTAATCAAGGGTTAACTATACAATTTAAGGTTAGCGGCTCGGCTACTACAAAAGTATATAGCTTACGAAGTATTTATAATTACATAAATCTTGAGAATTAAGATTTGTTTAATAATAAATATGATATAATAAATAAATAAACAAGGACTAATATGGGCGAGCCAGTATTACCACCAGACTTAACAGATGTTGAAGCATTAAGAATATATCTTACTCAATTGAATGAATGGATTAAATATATAAAGGCAAAGAATGAGTAAAGAAGCCATAGTTCCTATTTCGGATTTTATACATGGTGGACTATACAGTAGAACAGCATTTGCAAGTGCTGGTACTATTATAGTAGGGTTACCACATAAAACTTCTGGTATAGCTTATTTGCTTTCAGGTATTATACAACAAATAGATGGTGATAATAAGTATGAGGTTTCAGCACCTCATATTATTAGAACCGATGCTGGTACGAGTAGAGTTGCAAAAGCTTTAACTGATTGTATCTATTCAACAGTGCATATATCTAATAGTAACTCGGTTGAAGAAGCAGAAAAAGAGCTATTTGAAGGTATGCCTCAATTAACTAGGATTAGAAATAGCTTTAAGCAATTAATAGACACTTTAAATATTAATGAAGAAACTATTAGTGTAGATATGGCTAAGATGGGCCATATAGTAGAGCAATCAGATACTTATATAATTAAGCCATCTGCTATACATGGGTTAGGCTGTTTTGCATTAAGCCCATTTTTAGTAGGTGACCCTATTGCAGTAGCAGTCAAAGATGGGAATAGACTAGGTACAGCTAGATATGTAAATCACTCTGATATACCAAACTGTAAGTTTATAGATTTTAAAGATAGTGTGATGCTAATAGCTACATCGGATATAGGTGTAAATGAAGAACTATTAGTAGATTACCAAAGGAGATTAATATGTCAGCAATGATTACAGCTGTTGTGGGTGCCGTTGCATTAAAAGGGGTTGGGGATTACCAAAAAGCAAAGAAAACTGCTAGTGCACAAAATGCAGCTGCTGGTAGAGCAACTACAGCAGCAGGCCAAGAATACGATGACTTTTTAGCAAGACAGTCGGATTGGGAAGATATGTATGGTAGTGTAGAAAAAAACTTAGCTGAGTCTATGAGCCGTATGAATAAGAGAACTTATGAAGTACAAGGCCATACAGAACTTGAAAAGCAATATGCAGCTATAACTAGGCGTAATGCAGAAAACTATCAATCTCGTGGTATTTCGGGCGGTGTCCCAATTAGTACAGAGGTAGGTAATTTACAGTCTCTTGCTAGAGATAAAGCAAATGTATCTATTAATGCCGAGCAGAGAGCTTTCCAAGACCAATATAATGCTTTTATAGGCTTAGGACTTGGGCAAAAACCTAATCAAGAAGCTGCAGATACTAGATACTATAATAGAATGGACTCAGCATCTCAGCAAACTTTACAAGCAGATACTACAAAAGCTGGAGCTATTGGCGGGTTATGGAACTCTGCAGGTAGCGCATTAAGTGCAGGTATGGGTGCATATGGACAAAGCTTAGGTGCGTCTCAGATTCCATCTGCTGGTGCTTCTGTGCCCGCTGGTGGTGTAGTAAGCCCTAACCAAACTATGACATATAATACAACGACCGGTGGAGCTCCACTAGGTCAGTTTCAACTATTCTAGGAGATAATAATGAGTATAGCGACAGAAACCTATCAAGATATGCAAGCCGGTGCCGGCATGTATAAAATCTTTAGCGGGCAAGATGCTAAACAATTAGCTGAAGAAAGAACTCTAAAGTTACAGAGCTTACAAAATGCTCAAGCTAGTACAGCACTAGATACAGATAAAAAAGGGATGGAAGTAGAGGAGCTTAAAATAAAGTTTAAAGAGCTTGAGCGAAACTATAATATATCAAATGCTGCAAGAGCATACGAAGCATACCAAGGTGGTGATACTGGATACTTAGTAGACCATATGAAGTCTACCACTCCTGGTGTAGCTGATGTAAGAGCCTTAACACTAAACAGTGAGCAAGATGAGCCTGAGCTATTTCACCAAACTTTAGCAAGCCTAAAAATTTCTAAAGAGCAGTATGATGGACTATCGGAAGATGCTAAAAATGACCTATTAAAAGGCCAGATGGTTATTACAACTTCTGATGGTAGAAAAGTTGCAAATAATGTAGATAATTGGCTGGATTCATCTGGTGTAGGCGCTAGGCTAACTGCAAAACAACTAGATGAGAAAGCAGCCTTGGAAAGTAGAAGAGTTTTGGCTTTAACCCCAGTTGAAAAAGCTGTAGAGGCTACCCAAGCTAATATAGCTAGTTCTAAAGAGTTTCAAACTGCAATACAAGATGCGGTAAATAATAATGATATAGCACTAGCTAAAGCCTTAATGATTAAAGCAGGTATTATACCTAAGCCTAAAGATTTAACTTCAAAAGAGCAGGGCGATGCTAAAGCACAAGTTAGTCAAGCGTGGTTAGATGGTAACATTAAAGAGTTTACTAATCTTATCAAAGATATGCCTAGTAATACTAAAGTAAATATTAATGGTAAAGATATAACTATTAGAGAGCTAGCTAGACAAGAGCAAGGTGATAGAAAGCTAGATGCTGCAACTACGCAAATGATGCGCGGTAAGTCTACAGTTTATAAAGGTGTTATGGGAATTCGTAAGACTATGGAAGGCCTTGAAGAGTGGAATATGCTAACCAAGTTAGATGCTAATGCTAGGAAGATAACAGGTAAAAGCTTATCTGAGATGGGTGATGCTGTTAAAGGATTCTTCGCAGATTCTGTTGGTACAGATAATCAAGCCAAAGATGCAAATAAATTAGAAGCAGACTTAAGAAAGAAAGCCACAGAAGCAGATAGAACAGAAATAGAGTCTAAAATCTTTGTTGTTATGGCCGACTATATCAAAGCTATGTCAGGTGCAGCAGTTAGTGAGGAAGAGAGACAATCATACCTAAGTGGTATGGGTGCTGATTGGATGACTAGTAAAGAAGGTTTTATGTCAGCTACTAAAGGTTTTGCAGACCAAATTAAAGTATCAATAGATGATAACTTAGATGCAATAGCTACCACGCATCCATTTGATTACCTTATGATGAAAGACTGGAGTGTAATACCAGGAGAAAAGCCAGCACCTACTAAGTCTGATATGATGTCACAAGAACTTAGCACTGAGGAGACTCAGCTAAAAGATGCTTATATGAAAACTGAAGGGGCTTCTGAGGAAGATTTTAATCGTAGACTTAAGATATACAGAGATAAAAACATGCCTGCCCTATATACTAATAAGCCTACAGGAACTATTAATCCGGCACCTAGTACTAATACGGAGTATACACCATATGAAGAGTCTAGAAAAGACGCATATATGGCTATGTTTCCTGGAGCATCAGAGGAAGACTTTAAGCAACAAATAGAAGCTTTTAGGAATAGCCCAAACTATAAGTATATAGAAATGTATGAGCAAGAACACCCAGGAGTAGATATGACTCAAGTTACTGATAAAGAGTTAACAGGGTATATGCAATCTAAACAAGGGGCTAACTAATGAAACCAACTTTAGAGAACTTAGAAGATACATTTAAGATTGGATATGAAGTATATGAAGAGAGCTATGATAATGCTCAAACAGTAGTAGACCTATTACATAATAGGCACTACACTCAAGACCAGCTAAATACATTAGATAACAGAGGCCAACCTAAAGAGACCTTTAATATAGTTAGAATGTTTACTCGTATGACTATTGGTTACTTTAGTACAGTTATTAATACTATTAAAACTAAGCCTATTCAGTATAGTGATATAGCTAAGTCTGCTATTGCAACTGATATTATTCAGGCTACTCTTAGAGATAATTCTTGGGATAGACAGAAGGATACTATTAGTGAAGATGTTATAGTTCCTGGCCTTAGTTGTGTCTATTATAATGTTGAAGAAACTAGTCGTAAAGATGAGAATGGCCAAGCTATTAATAGAATTACTCTAGAGCATGTACCTTATAAGCAGATTATTAAAGACCCTATGAGTACACTAGATGATTATAGTGATGCTAGATTTTTCCATAGATGGAAATGGGTTAGCGAAGAAGCTATTATTAAAATGTTCGGTAAGAAGTCAGTAGAGAAATTAGATGCTTATTATAACCCTACTAATAATATCCAAGCTGAGTTTGATAAAAACTTTGGTCAGAACTTTGTTGGTCAGTATAAGATGCATAATAACTATCTAATTATTCACTCTATCATTACAGATGATAATGGTGATAAGTGGAGCATCTTTTGGTCTAAGGGTGTTGAGCTAAAAAGAACTAAGCTCCAATACAAATATTTACAGTCTCCTTATAGAGTATTCCAAACTATTAGAAGTGATAGGGCAGAATTTGTAGGCATGTTCGAAGATGTTAAAGAGTCTCAGAGAGCTATTGACCAAGCCTTGCTACAAATTCAACTTTTAGCGAATACTAATAAAGCGATAGTAGAGAATAATGCTGTTGATGACTTAGATGTTTTTAGAGATACTTTTGCACGAGTTAATGAGGTAGTTGTAGTTAATGACTTAAGTGGTATTAGACTAGAGAACCTCAGCGGTGAAGTTGTAGCCCAATATAATATTATTAGTAATGCCTTAGATAGAATACAAAGAGTACTAGGTATTAATGACAGTTTCTTAGGTCAGGCACAAGCAAGCGATAGTGGTAGAAAAGTTAAGCTCCAACAAAACTCTAGTATAGTTGCAATGCGATATTTAACTAGTCACTTAGAGTATATGTATAAAAAGATTGGTGAGGATATACTAGCATTAGTTAGACAATACTATACAGCTAATCAGATTATGAGAGTTAGCGATGAGCGTATTGGTGATAAGTGGATTGAGATTAATAAGCAACTAGATATGCCTACTGGTAACTATTTACCTAATGGGCAACCTGAGATGCAACCAATATTCGGTGAGCAACAGAATGAGGATGGTACTATTGAGAGATACCCAATAGTAGACCCTCAAACAGATATGAGCTTAATGGATATGGATATTGAAGTTACTACAGCAGCATATAATGATACTGATGATATGGAACGTATGACACTTGAAGCAATGCTACAAGGGCCAGCAGGTCAAGCTCTTATGAATACAAATCCTAGTGGTTACCTTAAGATAGCAGGACTAAATGTTAAAGCACTTAAGTCTAGACACAGTGAAGAGATTGCAGAAATCTTTGAGCAGACTGCCCAGATGCTTGGTGGTGCGCCAACTATGGACCCTAGGATGGTTCAAGGTGGAGGCCAACAAGGTGGTGAAAACCCAATAGGCCAGATGATGAGTGCTGCAGGTATGACTAATGATAGCCAACCTGATGGCTATAATAAAGCAAAAGGATAATAGATGGATTTAGATAGCTTTATGCTTACAACTAGTGAACCTACTGTGGCACCTAGTACTGAACCGAGTAATACTATAGATATTAATGACTTTATGACTACAACTAGTGAACCTACATTAAATGCTCCCGAGACACAACCTTCTTCTAAAACTCAGATAGAAGGTATTGGTGTAGAGCATCCACAAGTAGGTGTTGATAGAGCAGAAGCTGCTGCAGAAGCTGCTGCTGAGGCAGAGAAGAACGCAGTCCACTTAAAGAAGATGGAAACAGACCCTGGATATAAGTGGGAACAAGAGCATAAGCTAGATGATGAAGGTTTTGAGATGGGAGTCTTTGGGCTCTTTGATGATCTAATAGCTCCGCTAAAAGGTCCAGCACTTAAGGTTGGTGGTGCAGCTGTTACCTATGGTGCATATAAGATGCTCACAGGTTTAAGTGGTAAAGAGAAGAAGAATCTAGCAAATATAGCTAAGGTTACACCTGGTGCTGCACAAGACCTTATGGATACTTTATTATATATGAAGAAGAATAAGATTACTGTGCCTCGTTCTGTATGGAGATTAGACTCACCAGTTAAAACAGGTAATGCTATACTAGATAGTAAGATTTCTAAAATTAGAGATGACTTTAAAGATTTGGAATATACTACACTAGATAAGCTACAGAAGAATATTAGTACTAAAGACGTTACCAGTAAAGATGTAAGCCAAAAGTTTGCCTCTGAAATGGAAGTTAAGTATACTGAGCTATCTGAATTAGGCGCTGCTGCTTGGGCTAAATACTCAGACGGTGTTGGTTTTCAGCCATTAACTAAAGCTATACAAAAAGATTTAATGAAAGATATTGATGCTAGCATTAGTGGGGCTGATAGTACAGTTAAGAACTTTATTACTAGGACGCTATTTAAGAATAAACAAGAGGGTACCCTACTAATTAAGAACTTAGATGAAGAAGCGTCTAGGTTACGAAGTAGACTTAAATCATATCCTCAAAACCCTTCTAATGCTCAGAAGAAAACTATGACAGGTATTCAAGGCCAACTAAATGCTAAGCTACGTGAAATTAGTAAAGCAGACCTTGAGCTTACTTCTAAACCTCTAGAGCTTAATGACCTAGTGGAAGCTAAGAAAATGCTACATAACAAGTTATACGTTAGTGGTGGGTCTATTGGTACTAATAATGCCTTAGAAAAGAAACACTTAAAAGCTACTAATGCCATACTTGATAGCTATATGGAACAACTCTCAAGCCCTGAAACATTTGAGGCTTTAACAAAGGCTAGGAAGATATCCCAGGATACTTTTGATACTTTTGGTTATGGTCTTACTGGTAAGAATCAAGGTAAAAACCTAGACACTAGTGGTAAGGTTATAAAACAAGGTGAGACAGAAACATTAAACCAGTTTGAGCAGGAGCTATTATCTAGTGACCCAGATAAAGCCTTAGTTAAGTTTAGAAAGTATCAGAACCTTTTAGGCGATACCGAGAGCCTAGCGGAAGCTAAGAAACTATATGTTAATAAGATATTCGGGTTAGATATGAAAGCTATTTCTAATGTTGCTACACCTAGTATAGGGTTACAGCTATCTGATGAAGCATTATCTGTAGGCTTAAAGAATGCGTTAGGCTCAGAGTCTAAGCGTCAACTAACAAAAGAGATATTTGGTGAAGAAGGTTTTAAAGAACTGGTGGCCCTTCAAGTACTAGATGATGTAATTAAGAAACATACACCATCTGGAGGAACAGGTTTTATTAAAGAGGCTATGTCAGGCTTTGATACTGGTATTTTACTTGGTGCAGGAAAGCTAATTAAATCTATAGCTCTTGACCCTATTACATACCCTCTACATAGAGTTGGTAGCCATACAACTAAGATACTGCATAGACTTGCAAACGAGATGAAGAAGAAAAATCCTCAAGAGGGTAAAATTAGAAACTTCCTCAGACAGCTTAAAGAAAAAGCTGATACTAAGAAAGCACAGTATACTGCGCCAGATGGTACACCTTTATTTGATGAGCCAGGAGGTGGGCGAGTCCCAAAGGAGTACGCTAGTAGCTTAGAGCCTACTAGCGAACCTGGTATCGATTTTAATTATAAACTAAATGAAGTCCTAGATAGTATACCAAGTACTCAAAAGATGACCCCAGAACAACTTGATGGTTACCTACGTAAGCGTGGAGTCTCACCTAAAGAGATTGAGCAGGCCATGCTCATTAGTAAGTCTACAGGTACACAGGCTCGTCCTATAAGTGAATACAAGGCTACTATGGATAGACTTGGTAATCGTAATCAAATAGGAACTATAGATAACCAAGAATTAGGCTATGCAGATATTACACTAGGTGAGAGAGGGGTAGATACAGAGACTTATAAAGAGACAATTAATACTATTAGTACGCCCTTAGATAATGCCCCTAAAGTAACACACTTTGATACAGTAATTGATAAGGCTAATGCTAAGCCTACTAATACTGAATTAGAGGGTATGCAGAAGGCAATGGAAGGTATGGATATAGACGACCCAGACCTACCATGGTTTGTTAATAAGGTTAAAGAACTTAAGCTTAAAGATAAGAAACCTAGTAGCACACTACTAGGATGGAGACGAACTCACCAAGATGATATCAATGGTAAACCTACTACCGTTCTTAATGAGTTCCAGTCTGACTGGGCACAGAGTGAGCGTGCTGGTAAAGGAACGTTTGAGAGTAATATGATTGGTATTGAAGAGCATAATCTTATGAAGCAGCAGCTTAAAGAGGTTAGAGATAGGCGTAATACTATAATTAAGGATATTAAGACTTTAAAGAAGGAAGATATCCAGAAACTACCAAACTATAATGAGCTTTCTATAGAGTTTGAGGACTTAGCTAAGCAAGCTAGAATACTAGAAGATAGAATTAGAAAGTCTGACTTACAAGATAGTATTATTGCAGACTTCCCTATGAGTGATAAGAAGTTTCACCAGTATCAAATAGTTGGTGCATTAGATGAGGCAATTCAGAATGGTACTAACCGTATTGCAATACCAATACAGCGTGAAAATGAGCTATCAGGTTCTGCTGGTGTTACTAAGTTCTATGATAGCCTTAACAAGTCTATACTCCCAGAGATTCGCAAGAAGCTTGAGAAGCAAGGTATGAAGATTAAGATTAGTAAAGAACCTTATACTGGTATTGGAGCTGAACGTAATGCTAAAGACTATTACTATGATAAACTAGTTGAAGATAAGTCACAAGAGTGGGTAGATGCTAACTGGGATGAGTTAATTGACTATATTGATACTACAGAGGTTATGAGTTCTTACCAGCACTTTGATGGCCTAGATACAGAGCTACAAAGTGCCCTAGGCCATATACTAAGGAATAACCCACCGCCAACTGGAAATGAGCTACATATCTTAGAGATAGTTGAGATGCCTGGTAAGAAAGTTAATTGGGATGTGTACAGTATCTTAGGTGCTGTAGGCCTTGGAGGATTAGCTGAAAAGCTTAAAGAGAATGAGGAGCAGTAACTATAGTGTTACTGCCTCGTAGGTAGAGTTATTAAAGTCTTCCTTCTTACTAACGCGTTTATAGACTTGCTCGCTTATAGCACCCTTAACTAGGATGTGGTTAACTATAGTGGTATTACTACCATTGATGTTAACTATCCTATCACGCCGTTGAATAAACTTGCTACCACTATAATCGCTAGAAAGAATAATAAAATTCTCAGCCCAGCTATAATCTACACCTTCAGCTTTACTATTAGATGAAGCAATCTCTATATTAGGGAAGAAGTACTTAAGCATAGTTTGCTGACGTATAAAGTGGGCCATTATAACTGTAGGCTTTGTTAAGTCGAAGTTAGCTTTTATATACTTAATTACCTCAGGCTCCTCTGATATTAGCACAAAGTCTTTTGTTATCTTATGTACTTTTAATTTCATCTTAACTCCAATTCACTATTATCTATAGAACCTTTAGGTCTTTTATATTTATCCCATAGAGCTCTTGCTCCAGCCTTAGCTGTACTTGATGGCATTGCTTCTCTTAGATTATTGTCTATAGCATGCTGAACATTCTCCTTGGTTGTCATCCAGTTTAGATTTTCATAATAGTTATTATCTTTATTACCGTCTATATGATTAACCTCAGGTTTATTATCTGGGTTAGGTATAAAGTGTAACCCTATATTACGTGATATAGATGGTGTAGTAGCTGCCTTAGTTTTAATTCTCCAATAACCTTTACCATCTTTAGCTAGACTATGAGCTTTATAAGGACGATATTTACCACTGGTGTCACAATAAGCTAGGTTTATAATATCACCATCAATACTAATATAGTAAGGTATATGTTGGAAGTTCTCTTTTGTTTTAAACTTAGCCCATATTGTATGTAATCTTGACATCATCATTATCCCCTACTTTAAATATTCCGCTCTCTATCTGGTGTAAAACTACCCTTAAACGCATTACTGTATCACAGACTATAGTAGCTGTATTCCCTAATTCATCTTCTAGTTCTACTATACAATCAGTTTGTAAAGTATTATATAGTTTCTTAGTACTTTCCTTAAGCTCAACATAATGTATCTTATCAACAGCTTGCACATCCTTAGATATACCAGCATCCTCTTGGGTCATGTAAACAGTGAACTTATTAATTATAGGTAATAGAGTATCTTTAGCTTTATCATACTGGTTAATCTCTCTACCAGCGGCTTTAATATAGTAAGGCTCACCAAACTCTCTATGGAAGTCATAAAAGTTCTTATGATTAAATGGACGATACTTACTAATTGACATTTGATGGTAGATACTACAAGGGCTTTCTACTATAGCTGTACCACTCAAGTGAATATGAGGTAGGTCATAGCATAGAGACCTAATAGCTAAGAATCTACCAGAAGGTTTACCTAGTGTGCCAAGGTTATGTGACTCGTCTATGATAACCAAGTCATAGTCAGAGGGGCTAAGCTTTAGTTCAGCCTTCCTCTTTAGTGTATTCCACTTACCTACTTGCTCATAGTTTGTGACGTGATACTTGTGTGAAAGACTCATCCCATGTAGGAACTTCTCCCATCCCGGTATAGCCGCTTTCTTCGTCAGTATCAATACGCTTTTTATCTTGTCGCTTGTTTCTGCTATCAGTAAACTTGTTAAAGTTTTCCCTGAACGAGGCTTTCCAGCTAAGTAGACATAGCCAGTGCTTTTTAATATATTCCAACATTCTTCCGCCTTTTGTATTTGGTGTGGGTAGGGTGTAATCATAACAATATACCAGAAATAAATTCTTCTACCATCTCCACATCCCAAGCAACTAGTGAATGACCACCAGACTCTCTGATCTTATCTAGATTATACTCTTGTAGTTTAGAAACATTAGAAGCAGTTTCTGGTTTCTTAACTTCTATACCAAAGAATATACCCTCATAACACCCTAGTATATCAGGTACACCAGACTTAGATGCACTAATAACCTTAACTACATAACAACCTTTAGACTCAAGATATTTAACTATCTTTGATTGTATCTGCTGCTCTGTCGCCATTTTTAATATCCTCTAATAGTTGTGTTAGTACTTCTAGCCCTGTTGTACTCTGGTTAACTAATGCCGCCATCATATAACCAGTAGCTACTTCTAACTCGTTTAGATTACACTCTGCTTTCATGTCAATATCTATATCACCCTCTTGTGAAGTGTGCAACTTTATCTTAATCTGACTCATTTTTATCCTCTCTTACTTGTATAAATGTTGGTTGAATATAAGTACCTAGTATTTGCTCATACTCAATCTCTATTACTTTACCTATAAAGTTACTATCTGGTTGTTGTCTATCAATATCAGATAAACCGCTACCGACTCTAACAACTCTTCCCATACCATCTTGTAATAGTAAACTACCAATCATATTAGTATATTTACCCTCACCATCTTCAACACCAATACACTTAATATCAGCAGTTGGTCTATGCTTTAGCTTAATACTATAGTTAACTCTTTTACCTTTCTGGTAGAACGAGTTAGGCTCTATACACATAGCACCCTCATAACCTTCCTTAGCTAATTTCCTAGCATGTATCATAGCATTGCTACCAGTCATCAACATAGTTTCTACCAGAGGTAAATTATATTGCTTAGCTTGTACCATGCGCTCATTATAGTTATAGTCTGTACCATCAAGAATAAAGTCAAAGATATTTAGCACAACTAGTTCTTCATCTAATGAACATGGTAAGCCTTTGTTAAAATTTACTCTCTCTGTAGTTATCTTGCCTTGTACTGTAACTCTATCACCTAGCTTACCACTATTAATGCCGTAGTTCATCTCAGCTATAATAGTACAATCAGTAGAGCCAACTAACAACCCATAAATCTTAAATGCTACTCTTGGCATATAAAACTGCTTCCAATCACTAGTCCAGAATTCTATTAGTCCATCTGTCTTAGTAATAAACACCTGGTTACCATCATACTTAGTTGATACAGCATATAGTGTGTTGTCAAAAGTGTCTAAGGTTTTCTTAGGCAAGTTACTAAAGGCTTTACCTTTTTGGGGTTTAAAGAATTTCATTATAGAGCCTTATAAGCTGCACTGCAATACTTTATTTGGTGCTTACAATCATCTATACCATTATGTTTAATACCATCAAATTTAAAAGATCTAGTATCAATACCCGCTAATGTTACTAAGGTTCTAACATCATTATCGCACCAATAAGGTAAAGTAAATTCTACACCGTGACGTAAATATAGATTACGTACCATAACATTATCAAAGGTACAGCCATTACCCCAGAGCTTGATATTATTATTCATGCAGTCAATGTCATTTAACCAGGAGTTTAATGAAAGTAAAGCGAACTCAACAGACTCTTTCTTAATTCTTAACATAGCTTGAATAGCTTCACTATCTTGACTCATCCACCAAACTACTGTTGGTATATCTATAATAGCATTCATATCTACTTGCTCTTTAATATCTATAGCAATCTCAAACTCTTTACCAACCGTACCACTAGTCAAGTCAAACTCGACAGCACTAATAGTTGTAACTACACCATGGCTATCCGTTGAGAGAGTCTCAATATCTAACATAATATCACGCATCTTGTGCTGCCTCGAAATCCATAAGTAATTGCGTATAGTTAGCATCAGTAGACTTTATAAAGTTACCATTCTCATTAAGGAAACCTTGGCGGTCTTTAATATCTTCATAAGCATGATTAGCACATTCTACTAGAGTAGTACCCTCTAACCTAGCTATATTAGTTAATACAACAAAACAATCACCTATATCATCTTTAGTATCATTACCCTTAGCTAAGTTATCTGCCAGCTCAC
>ERZ890953.971-NODE-971-length-15268-cov-10.150529_pt1 | contig 15268 bp, 16 predicted proteins | sample MGYA00521264_ERZ890953 | MGnify/ENA primary metagenome ERZ890953 (study PRJEB32303, sample SAMEA104408629) | aquatic metagenome | biome: Brackish water; feature: Chemocline; material: water | place: Baltic Sea | collected 2014-10-26T21:54:00 | depth 200 m ...
CCGCAGGGAGTACAGGGCGACGTCGGCGCGCAGGGACCGCAGGGAGTACAGGGCGACGTTGGTCCGCAGGGGCCACAGGGCGTCAGCGCGTCGGTGCCACTGTATACCGGGACAGTCGTCGAACACGCTCGTTCGGGTGCCCCTGTCGTGGTCGGTCAGTTCTCGCTCGACGCCTCGACGCTCGGCGGTACGGTCAAGTTTTCCATTGTCGCCTGGGTGAGCGGAATCACGGGCGGCACTGCTGCCACGGCCTATCTGTTCGACTTGACGAACAGCGAACGAATCACCGACGCAGAGTGCTCGACGCTTGCGACTGCGGCGACGGTCGTGCTGTCGCCGGCGCTCGTCGTCGGTTCTCATGCTGGCGAACTGAAGGACTCGGAGACGCTCTACGAAATTCGGTTGACTCTGGACGACAGCGCAGACGCAACGGACGCCGCACACTTCGGGCAGATTGCGCTCAAGGTGAGTTAGAGGGAGAACGGGCATGGCCTACAACGTGGACAAGAATTACTCGTGCAGCACTCGAAAAGCGTTTCTGCTGCGGCTCTACAACCTCATCGCCGCTGGCGACGCGAACTGGTCAATCATTCACGAGGAAGGCGGGTACGACTCTGGCGCACCGGCAGATCAGGACTATTTTGTGCTTGAGTGCGACACGGCGTGGGGCGACGGTTCGGGGATCAAGCAGCAGATCCTATTCTGCGCTCGAGACGCTACGATCGGGTCGGCGACGTTCGGTGGTGCGGCCGGAACCAAGTGGACTATCACCGACGACTCGTGGTCGTTCGTGTACTCGCCCGACGGCGGTTGGAACGCCGGCACCAAAGAGTTCTCCGACCGCGTCGGCAGTCTCGTCGAGAAGCAGGTCGACTACTGTTCGTCCACGTCGGCGACGCCTGCGCTAATCGGGTCCATCATGACCGCGCCGGAAGCACTGCTGCTGCTCGTAAGCGTGGCGGGAACGTGGTTGGCGCTTCACGTCGGGGCGCTTGACAGCCTCGACGGTGCAGTCGTCGACGCTCGTCCCGGCTGTCTCTTCTGGGGTCAGTGCGATCCGGCAGACGCGGGCAACAAGTGGGGTTATGATGCAGACGACGCTACCGCTGCGGGTTATGTTCCGAACGCAGCGCGGGACGGATGGGATACGGCGTGCACTATGGCACGAGTCACACTGCTCGATCTGCGGCAGACGTCGAAGGTCGGGAACGCATACGTCGAACTGCCGCTGCTCGTCTTCGACAGCACGACTCTGCGCGTCGCCGGCTACATGAAGGACGTCCGTTTCGTGTCGTACAACCTGACGAGTGGGACAGAGGCGACCGACGGCACGCGAATCTCGCGGTCCACGTTCACCTTTCCCTGGGGCAACTGATGGCCGTTGACATGGTCTACCGCAGCGCAACGGGGATTGGCAGTTGGAATCCGTCGTTCGCCTTTCGACTGCCGTCAACGCCGGTGCCTCCGGCGACTGCGTCGGGTTATACTCGTGCGCGCAAGATTGCGGACGGTTCGTACGTCACATGGCAGTCGAACGTCGTGCCTGATCTGCTTATGACCGACTGCCCCGGTTCACCGAATCCGGCGGACTATGCCGACTTCGTTGTCGTGCTGTGACCACTTGCGCTGCTTATGCCGCGGTGCTACAGTTCGCGTGGGGCTGGCGCCCGCGGCCGGGGTGGTGAGCGTCGCTTGCCACTCCCGGCCGTTCGTCAGTCAGCGAAGCAGGAGAACGACAAATGAGAGGACCGACTTTCCCACTAGCGAACGACGTCGCCGGGAAGATCGCTTCGTCGTCAGACGTCGACACGCTCGCCAAGAGTTGGATGGTTCAGTTTATGACGTCGAAGCGAGGCAGTCGACCCATGCGACCTACGTGGGGCGCAGGTCTGGACGGCGTGCTCTTCGAACCGAACGATCTGGTCAGTCAGGGGCTCGCCATTCGCCGAATCAAGGACGCAGAGAAACATCTGCCGGTCGTAGTCGAGCGAGTCGTGTTCGTGCCGACCGAAGCCTCGGAGAAGTTGCTGCCGGAGGTGCATTTTTTTGTCGTCGGTGATATGGCGACCGAACACGTCGTGACGTCGGAGGGATAGTCAATGGTGCTCAAATACGCGGCCCGAGATTGGGCGACGATTCTCCAGGCGTTGCTCGACGAGATCAAGACGGACCCGGCGAAGTCTGCGGTCTGGACCGACTACGAAGCAGGCAGCGTCGGCATCGTACTGCTCGAACTGCTCGCTCATCTGGGCGACATGCTCGAACATTCGCTCGACTATCGTGCGGCCGAACTCTACCTGTCGACGGCTCGGCTCAAGGAGTCGGTTCTTCGAATTGCGAAGTCCACCGGGTATCGTCTGCGCGGCCCCATCGCTGCGCTCTGCGACGTGCGTCTGGACTTCACCGCAGCAGGCGCTCCCTGGGGCGTCGCGCTCACGCTGCCGGAGCTGTCGACGGACGTCGGCGGCGTCTCGTGGTACTACGCAGGAGGCGACGTACTCGCTGCGGGTCAGACGTCGAAGACGCTCACGTTCTCTCAGGCGGCAAGGAACAGTCTTAGCGCCGTCGGCACTGGCGTCTCATATCAGCAGTTGTCCCTCGGGTCGATCAAGGTGCCTTTCGCATCCATCGACGTCGAGGTCGACGCAGTCGCCTGGTCCGAAACTTCGCCGATCGCTCTGTCGTCGTACAACGAACGAGCGTTCGAAGTGCTCTTCGACGAGTCGGAGAGCACCATCGTTCAATGGGGCAACGGGTTCGCTGGCCGCAAGCCACCGGACGGGTCGTCGATCGTCGTGTCGTTTCTCGTGACCGACGGGGCGTCGGGCAATGTCGGGGCCGGCGTCTTCGACGGTGAGACGTTGACGTTCTTTGCTTCCGAACTGTCGGCGAACGTAACCGTCGACCTGGTGAATACGCTCGCCGCAGCGGGCGGGCTCGACGCCGCAGACTGGCACGACGTCAAGAGTCAACTGGTCCCGTGGCGTCGTTCGATCGACGTGGGCGTGACCGACGAGGCGATTCGTGCGCTGGCACTGTCGTTCGCCGACCCGCTGCTCGGCAGCATCACAAAGTGCACGCCGGTCGTGCTGCATGCGAACACGTACGCGAATCTGGTTGGCGTATATGTCGCCGTATCCTCGGGCGAATACGCTCTGGCGACGTGTTCGGCTTCGCTCAAGGCGGCTCTGCTCGAATATCTCAACCTCCGCAAGATTATCACCGTCCAGTATTCGCTGCTGGACCCGACGCTCGTCGTCACCAATATCGCCGTGAACGTGCACCCGGTGCTAGGGGCAGCGGCGACCGAAGTGCAGACGGCGGTCGATGCGGCGATCAAGACTCTCTTCGTCGTCGACGCAATCGAGATCGGCACGCCGGTCTATCTGTCGGATCTGTATCGCGTCGTGGAGGCCGTCGAGGACGTGGACTGGTGCATCTTCACCGCACCAACCGGGAACGTCACCGTCGACCCCACCCTCGGTGAGGTCGTGCAACTCGGCACCATTGCCGTGTCGATCGTGTAGGGGAGCCAATGTCGGATGCGCCGATAATCAATCGAACGTGGATCGAAGAGAACGCGATCGACCCAATTTACCACGGCAACGACCTGGTGGAGACGTTCATTGATCTCGCCGTCTCTGTCGTCATTGACGCTCTGGAGCAGCGCGTCATTGACCTGCCGGAACTCGTCGACTCCGAACGCGTGCCGCGCGACTACTTCGAACGATTCGCCTCCACCTATGGGAACGTGTATTCGAAGATGCTCAGCGACGCCTGGGTGCGTCAAGTTCTGCGCCACTCCATGCAGATTTGGAAGTCGAAAGGTTCGCACCTCTGCTACCGAACGACCTATGCTCTGTTCGGGTTCCGAATTTCCATCGGCGAGATTCTGCTCGACCGTGTTCACTACTACGGCACGCAGGACTTAATCGAGATCGTCGAGGGTGCGTGGATGGACGACGGCGGCACCATGGACGACGGCGGCACCATGGACGACTTCGTCGTGAACGAGTACGACATTCCGGCAGAGTATCTGTTCGACTTTGACCTCGGTCAGCAGATCGGTTGGACGAGTTTTTACGTGATCAATCTGTGGAACGACATTCTCGCCGACGGGTTCTACAATGCCGACTTGTGGGAGTGGGTGCAGAATCGCGTCGTGCCGCTCATTCAGCCCGTACACACGCGGCTGATCAAGAAAAACCTGGCGTTCTACTACTCGGATTACCTCTGCGGGTGGTATGGGTACTGGTACGGCAGCGGCTACGCATACTCGGACGGATACGGGTACGGATATGGTGCGTGGGACTTCGTACCATACGGGTTCATTTGTGGGGCGTCCGACTATCTTCAATGGACCGTCGTTGCTGACTCCGGCTACTTCGACGTGCTCGGCGAATACTTCGACGACGGCGGCTTTTTTGATCCGGTTTACTTGTGAGACGACGCGTGGTAGCATCTTCGAGCGAAGAGGGCGCCAATGACTGAGCAACGATTCTCCATCCTCGACGAACTGGCAATGAAGGCACGCGGCAAGTTGAACCTCGCCGTCGTGAACCGTGCAGGCAAGCGCGTCGACTATCGCGAACAGACTTTCGGCGCACCCGAATTCCCGCACAAGAATACCGTGGTGAAGGGTGCCTATCAGACGTTCATCCAACTCGCCACCGGCGCGGTGCCCACGTTCAACGTCAAGCACTTCGGTCTGGGCGACGAACCGTCGCCGACGTTCTGGGACATGCAGACGTCGAACTGCTCGATACAGTGGTGGAGTTCGGTTGGGGCAGTCGTCGCCACTCCCGACCTTGTCGGTCTGACCATGGAATTCGCCTGCGAGGTCGGCTACGACGAGGCGAACGGGACTGGCATCCACACGTACTTCGAGGCCGTGCTCGCTCCCGAACCGTGGCCGTCGCCGACTCTGTTCGCCCGCGTCGCCTTCCGTGACCCGGCCGGTGCAGTTGCACACGTGATCAAGCATGACGAGTACAAGCTGATCTTCAACTGGACGATCGGCTGGGGGGTGACGTCGTGACGCAATCCATCAACGTCGGGTTCCACGACCCGCGGAATTCGGACGAGATCAACGATCGATTTGTCGGCACTCGAATGCCTCTCGCCACGAGCGGTTTCAACGTTCGCGAGCAGTCGTCGCCGTCCACTGCGGTCGACATTCGCAACGCAGACGAACCGACGAAGGAGAACGTGCTCATCACGCCGGAGGGCGTCGTCATTCACGAGAGCGACGTCGTCGTGACGAACGTCGAGGTCGGCGCTTCGCCGTTCACAGGTTACGTGGTCTGCCGATACAAGCACGGCACGGAAGGGGCGGTTGCCACCTATCTTGCGGTGACCGTCGGAGCATACCTCGCCGACCGCGACACCATCCTGGCGCTCATCGTCAAGGTGGGGGCCGGCGTCGTTCTGAATTCGCATATTTTCGAACCGCCGCGTCAGCGATTCGGCGGCGGCACAACTCCCATTTCCTGGGTGTACGGGATCGAGGCGGTGCAGTCGGCACAGGCGATGGCGATGGGCGGTTGGGACAACCTCGCTGGCGCGGCCTGGGCGTCTGGTTACGGTGCGGACATGCCCTACGCGAACGACACGCAGGTCGACGGCGATCTGTTCGTCCCGGCGTATCATGCCACGGCGATCAAGAGCTTCGCCGCACCAGCGACGACGACCGACTTGTGGATCACGGCATACTTCAAGGTCAGCACCATCAGCGCCTCGGGGCGTTCCATTGTTGTCGACGCCAACTTCTGGGAGATTGTCGACGGCGCCACGTTGTCGAGCACGCCCGACCAGACCTATCAGGAGACACGCGACGATCTGCAACTGGCTTCGCTCAACGACGTGTTCGCCATGGACTTCTCCATCGTCGCACCGACGGTGGACACGCTCTACCACTTGAACTTCATGCGTCGAGGCACGCTGGTCGGCGACGACTGGCAGGGAAACATTCGCTTCGTGGGCGCGGTGCTGCGATACGCACGCAACCGCGTCGGCAAGCTGTACGTGTAAGGGGGCAGCATGTCGACGATAGTGACACACCAGTTCGGCCAGTCTCGTTCAACGAAGATTTGGGTCGACGACGCTAGTCTGCGAACGCCTCCCGGCATTCTCGCCGGGTTCAACGCCACGTTGACGTACGTCGGCGCGCCTCTCGCCTCGGACTGGCGTATCGAACTCAAAGGCGACGCTCTCGGTGGCGGCCTGTTCCGTTCCGTTGCCACACTGCCGAACGGTCTGTCGGTCAACTATACGCACGAGACGGTCGCCTCCATGATTTTCACGACCTACCCGCTGGTCGTCATGTTTTGGCAGGTCGTCGTGATTCGCTGCGCGTGGGCGGTGACGTCGCCGCTGGTCCCGACCATTCTCATCATGGACGCGGCGTCGATAGACCCGACCACCGACACGGTGATCGGCGTGCTGAAACGTAAGAGCACGGGAGCGGGGCCGACGTTCTACTCGCACGCCTCGGGCACGACGCACAACTGGCCTTACCACATGCTGCGTTCCGAACGCGGCGTGCAGGTTCGGACGGACTACGACTTCACCGGCACACGCTTCGACGCTGCGGGTCTGTCGTTGACTGCGACGCGGGCGCGAAGCATTCGCCTCGGTGCGAGTCGTTGGCGATTCGACGATCAGGCATACGACTCCCTCCGCTGTCAACTTCTCGCACAGGTGCAGGGCGTGGCGACTGGTCCAGGCGATCAGGTGCGAATGATTATTGTGGCGACGCTGTATCGGCTCGGCCAGGCGATGGTGCAGCAGGACTGGTTCGACGGAGCCGTCGACGTCTCGTCCATGTCGCCCGGTACGCTCGCCGCCTTCGTCGACGTGACGCCGAGCCTGTCGACTCTGCTTCCGTCGTCTGACGACTGGGACCCGGAGACTGGAAGCGACATTCTCCAGATCAACGTGCAGCGAACTCCGGCGCATCCGGACGACAACTATGCCGGCAACGTCGACGTGAACGTCGTCGCCGTCGATCTGTGCACTCTGAAACCAGGCACCGCCTTGTAGGAGGTCTCCATGACGCTGAACAAATACAAGAATTATACCGCCGACGCCGGCGCTCGTCTTCTCATGGCAGGCGGCATTCTCCGAACCGTCAGCGCCACGACGATTGCGTCGATCGAATCCGAATGGGAGAAGGACCGCGCCATGACGATTCGCGGCGGTCCGACGTCCGTCAACCGGCAGACGAACGTCGTCGGGTTCCCGGCTCATTCGCGCGGTCTGCTCGACAAGGTGACGGTCGTCCAACTCAGCGGTTCGGCCACGTCGTTCGAAGTCTGGGTTCTCGACAGGTGGCAGGAAGAATGTTACCTGCCGAATCTGGTGTGGCGAAGCAGCGCCGTTCAGGTCATGTCGGGCAGTCTGCCGACATACTACGACACCGGCGCTGGATCTGGCTATTACTCCTTCACGAGTCAAAACAGCAACGTCATTCACGCCTATGGAATTCTCGCTGCGTACGAAAACCGGGCGACGTTCGACCACGACGAGAAGGAACTATATCTGGTGGTCAAACCGAACACCGGCGCGGACAATGTTTACCACGTGGCGGTGGCGACTCTTGCTCTGACCTAGTCGCCGCACGCCAGGGAGCCAGCCCATGCGTAACCGGCACAGACGTCCCTTGCTTCAAGTCTACGCGAATTTCCAAGATCCATCGTCCATCGGCCACGTCGCCCGCGCCGTGTCGACGTACCTCGCTGTCCAACTCGGCGAGGACTGCGCCATCACCTGCACCACGGGGCAGTACCCGCACAGCGTGCCGGGGTCGAACGTGCGACACAACCCGAACGCCGAAGTCGCCATGTTCGTCGGGTTCCCCAGGCAGAGCGAAAAGGTGCTGCAGGCGCACGGTCGAGTCGTCGGCGTGTACGTATGCGAGGGCGACATAATTCCGACGACGTGGGTGCGTCAGTGCAACCAGCACGCAGCAATCGTCGTGCCGTCGAACTACTGTCGCGACGCGTTCGTGAACAGCGGCGTCGAGGTGCCCGTCGTCGTCGTGCCCCACGGCGTTGACCACCATTATCAGCAGATGAGCGACGTCGCCAAGGAGACGGCGTTCACGTTTCTCGCCGTGTTCGCCATGAACCCGTACTGGCCGCGCAAGGGAGTCGAGGAACTGCTGGCGGCGTGGCGCATGTTTCACGAGGCGCACCCGCGCGCGCAGTTGCAGATCAAGACGAATCCCCATCCAGACATTCATCATTGGGAGAGCCTGCCGAACGTGACGTGGATAACGGGTCGCTATTCGTCGCTTGAGATCGTGCGACTCTACAACGCCGCACACGCCCATGTCCATGCGTCTCGTGGCGAAGGTTTCGGGTTGACGCCCCTGGAGTCGTTGTCGTGCGGCACGCCAGTCGTCGTCCCGTTCCACACCGGCATGCTCGAATACGTCGACGAGAGTCGAGACGTTCGCATCCACACCGACGGCACGCGAGTCGACTTTGGCACGTACGACAATTCCGTCGGGCGTCTCTTCCATATCACTGCGGAGGACGTGTTCGCAGGCATGGAACGCTGTCACGCCGAATGGCAGGTTCGGGCGACGAAGGCAAAGGCGTTCGACCCTGAGCCGTGGCGCTGGCACAGTGTTCTGGCAGCTCTGCCCGACGTCGTTCGAACTGCGATGGGAGCGCCGACGAATACGTCGATCGTCTCGACCGCTCTGCAACCCGTGGCAGAGGCGAAGGCGAGGCGCGTGCCTTCCCCGAAGACGCACTCCCGCGACCTGCGCCTGTACCTCAGCCCGCAGCAGGCGAAGGCGTACGAGCAGGACCCGACCGGCCTCGGCGAAGTCGTGCGCGGACTGGCAGAGAATATGCCCGTAACCGACCGCCCCGACCACTTCATTCTTGCCCCGTACAATCCAGAACACTGCAACTTCCGAGAACTGGCAGCGCACGCACCCGTCGTCGCCTATACAACGTTCGAGAGCGACCGCTGGCCCGAATGGTGGGTGCGAGAGTTGAACCACTGCTGCGCCGTCGTCGTGCCCCAGGCATGGGTCGCCGAAGCTCTCATGCAGTCAGGGTGTCGGGTGCCCATCAAGGTCGTGGCGCAAGGTTTCAAGCAGTTGCCTCGACTCGACAAGGCACCGCGCAAGTTCACGAAGCGTTCGCCGTGCACGTTTGGCTTCCTCGGCGTACCGGTGCGGCGCAAGAACCTCGACCTGGCTGTGCGCGCACTGCCGCCCGACTGCAAGCTGCTCGTGCGTGCGGCCTGGTGGCCCGAGAATTCGAAACCGCCAGCGGACCCGCGCGTCGAACTTCTCGGCGGTCGCATGGACGACGCCACTCTGCTCGACGCGTTCTGGCGCCGAATCGACTGCCTGGTGTTCCCGTCTTCGGGCGAAGGTTACTCCATGGTGCCTCGCGAGGCGATTGTCGCAGGCGTGCCCGCCATCGTCAGTGACATTCCGGCACACGACGACTTGACGTGCTGCAAGGTGGCGACTCGTCAGGGAAAACCGGCCTATTATGAATTCTGCAACCGCACCGTGGGCGCCTGGGGCGACGTGGACGAGGCCGACCTGCGCGACAAGATGCAGGCGTTCGCTGACGGCGAAAGGTGGCAGCAAGAGTGCGCCACCGTCACCTGGGCCGACGCGGTGGCGAACGTCCGCGAGGCAGTCGACGTCAAGGTGACCACGTACTGCCCGAGACGAGACGCCGGGGGCGGGATCGACCGCTTCGCCAGTCGACTTGTCGAACACTGGCCCGGTCTGCGCTACACCATGAACGAGGGCGTCCTCGACACAATGGGGGCGGCGGTGCAGTGGGTCGTGCTCCAGTTCGAATATGGCCTATATTCGCTGACCGACCTCGAACGACTCGCCGAGATCAAGCAGTTGCGCGGGTTCAAGGTGCTGTCGATCGTGCACTCTGCAAACACGCTCTATCCCGAGGTGGATCTCAACGCGGCGCTGACGAGCCTGTCCGACGTCGTCGTTCTGCTCAACCCGAAACAGGACGAGGCGTTCCCGACCGGGCGTTATGTCGAACACCCGTGGCCGACGCCGGCCCCGTACGTCGAGACGACTGCGAAGTTCGTCGGGAATCACGGGTTCATCCATCGGCAGAAAGGCTATGCTCACGTCTTCAAAGCGGCGCGCAACGCCGGTCTGCCGGTGCGAATCGTCGGCAAGTTGAACCGAGCAAATGGTCACATAGCGCGGACCTACGACGAACAGATAGCGCCGCACGTCACCGCCGAAGACGACCTTCGATTCGAATATCTGCCCGACAACGAACTGCGTTCGCTCATGTCCGAGTGCGCCGTCCTGCTCTACTGTTACGAACCGTGGCGCAACGTACAGGCGAGCGGTGCAGTGCGCGACGCAGTCATGTTCGGGCGTCCCGTCGTCGTGTCCGAGCATGCGGAATACTTCGACATGCCGGAAGACGCCTTCCCTCGAATTCGTCTGGGCGACGAGGCGCAGACGACGAGAACGCTTCGAGACGTGCTCGACAACTCGCGGCAATGGTACGAACGACAGAGCGCACACGCGGCAAGCCACGGTTGGCAGTGGTTCGCCCTCACGCTTCGAGACATTATGGGGAGGTTGTCATGAGCAGGAAAGACGTCGACGCCGAACGAGACTTCGCCGTCGTCAAGAGCGATTGGGACGTCAGAGCGCAGGCCGACACCATGCAGTCGATCTGCTCGGGCTGCAGCACGACGACGCAGTTCTGGGAGTCGGGCATCGCAGAGGCGAGGGACTTGTCGAGTCTGCTGAACGTGCAGCCGAACGACGTCGTTCTCGACGTCGGGTGCGGCATGGGCCGAATTGCATCGGCGATGGGCAACGCCTGGCCGCAGGCAACGGTGCTCGGCGTGGACGTTTCGTCCGTCATGCTGCAACGTGCGCGCAAGACGCGTCGAATGGGCCCCAACGTGCGCCTTCGCACCATCGGCTCGAAGTGGCATATTCCGTTGGCGGCGGCGTTCGTCGACGTTGCGTTCGAAGTGCTCGTGCTGCAGCACACGCCGTTCGCTCTGCTGCCCGACTGCGTCAACGAACTGGCTCGCGTTATCAAACCTGGGGGCGTCTTCGGCTGCGGTGCTCTGACTGAGCGCACCGACGTCTCCGAGAAGAGCAAGAAAGTCCCGACGACCGACTCGTGGACGTCTCGCGCCTACACTCTGGAGGACTGGCGCACACTGTTCGCCGGTCGGTTCGAATTCGTCGACGTGCACACGTACGGGCCAAACCGTCGCATGGCCGTTTGGAAAAGGGTCTGACATGAAGAACGCAGCGAACGTCGTGTGCGCGAAGTGGATCACGTACAACGCCGTGGACACGATTGCCTGGAGCCTGGCGAGCGTCGCCGAATTCGTCGACTGCCTTGTCGTCGTCGACGGCAACTTCCGAACGGGTCGTCGCAGCAACGACGGCACCTGGGAGTTGACCGAACGCGTGCTGAAACGAATCGGCAAACCGTTCATCCACGCGCACGGGGCCGGGACGCTCTACCACGAGCAGCACAATATCAGCCTTGACTTTGTGCCGCAGAACGTCGACTGGATTCTGCAACTTGACAGCGACGAGGTCTACCTGCCGAACGAACTGCCTCGACTGCGAACCATTTTCGAATCGCCGCACGACGCAGTCGGTCCGCGCTGGCCGACGGTAACCATGCGACAGGGCGACAGGTGGCTCGTGCCGAAGGAACTCGCCGATCGGCCCGAAGCGGTGATGCGAATTTACCGCAAGTCGCCCGGTCTGCGCTTCGTGTGCACGAACGGGATCTCCGAGGCACCCGTCGACGACAGAGGGACCATCCAGTCGCCGACTCGTCTCGTCGCCTATCCCTGGGACGTCTCGCTGTTCCACTATCACTGCTTCGAGACACCGGGGCAGTGGTTGGACAAGCACTTGTTCTACCGCAGCAAGGAACAGGCTCAACGTTCGGTCTTCATTGACGAGACGCGCAATATGCTAAAACACTTCGACGTCGAACGGCACGACGTGTTCGAGGCGCATCACCCGCTCGTCGATCTCAGTCTGTGGAGTCGCGTCGAGCACTACTCGGAGAACACTGCACCACGACCCTCGTGGAAACTGCGGTCCGTTTGACCGTCGTCCTCAGTCGTGGCACTATTGAGATTCGGAGGTTCGCATGCTCTGGTCGTTCGTGACGACAGTATATAACAAGGCGCAGTGGCTCGCCGAAACGCTCGACAGTCTCGCAGCCCAGGATATTGACGATTGGGAGGCCGTCGTCGTCGACGACTGTTCGACCGACGGTTCGTTCGAGATCGCGCTCGAGTACGCAGCCAAGGACGAACGGTTCCAGGTGCATCAAATGGAGACGAATTCGGGCTGCGGTGCCGCGTGCCACCGTGCAGTGTCTCTGGCCCGGGGCGATCTGGTCGGCGTCGTCGACGCCGACGACCTGCTTTATCCGCACGCCGCACGCCGCGTCGCCGAAGTGTACGCCGACAACCCTGACGTGGTTCACCTGTGGACGACTCATGACAACTGTCGAGAGGACAGCCGACCCGTCAAGGCGCAGTGGACGAGTGGCCCGACGAACGACATGCTTGGCATCTGGGGTCGCTGCTATTCGCACTGGCGAACCTTTCGTTCGTCGTGTCGAGACGTGCAGGACGTCGTCGACCCTACGATTCCGAACGCAGTCGACCGAGACATGGGTTTCCGTCTCGACGAGTGCGGCCCAGGTCTGTTCTTGTCGGAACCATTGTACGTGCACCGAGTCGCAGCAGGTCGCATGTCCGACCTCCACCAGTTCAAACAGATTATTTTCCACGGCGTCGCTCTCGAACGTGCACGAGTGCGACGCAACCTCCCGACGAACGCGCTCGGGCGCAGCTATAGGAATGTCTAATGCGAGTTCTGCTCACCACGTCGCCCGAGGCCGGGTGGTCGCCCTTCTGGCTCGGCGAGAAACGCCCGCCGCTCGGTCTGTGGTCCCTCGTCTCCGTACTGCGTGACGCAGGTCACCAGGTGGAGTTCGTCGACCCGTATCTTGACGACTCGCACGTTCCGAACCTCGACTCGTTCGACGCCATCGGCATCTATTCGAGCACGGTCGTCTTCAACGGCACGCTTCGAATTCTCTCCGAGGTCTACGCGCAGAAGCAGAGAGGGTGGAAGGGTCTGACTCTCGTCGGCGGGCCCCATACTACGGTGCGACCGGAGACGATACCCGAGTGGGTCGACTATGTCGTGCAGGGCGAAGGCGAGCACGCAATCTTGCAGGCACTCGAACGCACTGCGCCGAGTCGTCTGTTCCGTGGCGAACGAATTGTCGACCTCGACTCGCTGCCGCGCCCTGCCTATGATCTGTTCGCCGGTCGTGGGTACGTCGACCGCTTCCCGCAGGAGACGCGCGTCATGGTTTCGCCGGTCTACACGGTGAACACGTCCCGAGGGTGCCCGTACGCCTGCACCTTCTGTTCGGCGAAGACCATCTGGGGTCGACGGTGGACGGGGCAGAGTGCCGAGCGAATTCTGGCCGACACCGAATGGCTCGAACGAGAACACGGCGCGGCCGGGTTCTACTTTCGAGAGGACGAATTCACAGTGAACACGAAACGCGTGGTGGCTCTCTGCGAGGGTCTGCTGGCTCGTGGTTCGACTCTGCCCTGGATGGCCGAAGCGCGCGTCAACCATCTACAGGACGCCGAGTTCGTCGCACTGCTCGCTCGTTCGGGTTGCATCGCTCTTTATATCGGCGTGGAGAGCGGTTCGCAGCGCATGCTCGACGAAGTCTTCCACAAGGGGATCACCGTCGAACAGACCGTCGTCGCCTTCGAGAACTGTCGAGCGAACGGCATCTTGACCATGGCGAGTTTTATCAAGGGAACGGGTCTGGAGACGCCGGCCGACGACGAGGCGACGCGTGCGCTCATCGCCAGAATTCGACCGACCAACGTCTGGATGAACCAGTTTACCGGCGTCCCGACTTCGGAGCTTTATGAACGTTTGAAGACTGAGGGACGATTCGACCGAATCGACGACCTCGGATTGCTGTACCCAAAGGCCAACCAGTAGGAGGCAACCATGGCACCATCAACGGAGTGGGGAAAGTTCTGGGCTGAGTCGCTGCGGCACTTCGTCGTACGAGGCGAAAAGGAAGCAGGCAAGAATTGGGGCGACGAATGGGGCGAACCAATGTCGAATTTCTGCCGCCCTGTTCTGGAGAAGTGGGTTCTCCCGTTCATGCAGGAGCGAGGCGAGAAGGCCGTCGTGGTCGAGATCGGCCCTGGCGGTGGTCGTCTGACGCAATTCCTGGCGAACTGCAAGCGGCTTTATCTCGTCGAGTATAACGTCGAATTCTTCACGCAGCTACGCGAACGATTCGGCGACCCGGACCACTTCGTGTACGTGCACACGAAGGACGGTCGTTCGCTGCCCAAAATTCGGAAGAACAGCGTCGACTTTGCCTTCTCGTGGGGCGTTTTCGTCCACTTCGAAATTGACCACATTGCCGACTATCTGGCGGCACTCGTGACGACGCTCAAGAAAGGGGCGCAGGCCGTGATCCAATTCCCCGACACGAGTCGCCCGCAGCACCAGGGGGCGTTCGGAAAGGTGACGAAGGCGCAGTTCGTCGAGGCTGCGGAAAAGGCCGGGTTCGAGGTCGTCGCGGTCGACGACTTCAGTCTCCCGAATTCGTCTGTCGCTCTGCTGGTCAAGTCGTGAGGCGATTCGCCCTCGACGTTCCGTTCGGGGGGCGTCTGGAGAGCGTCGCTCGCCTCTGCGAACGACCGTTCGAAGGGCGCGTTCTGTACGTCGGCGCGCGCGAAAGTCGCTTCGACTTCTCGACGGAACTGCGAGCGAACGGGGCCGAGGTGACCGTCGTCGAGGCGTGGGAGCAGAACGCGGTCCACCTGTCGACGCTCTCCTGGCTGCACGACGTCGTCCACGGCGACGTGCGAACGGTCGAACTCGGCGGTCCGTACGACGTCGCAGTCTGGTGGCACGGGCCGGAACACGTGCCCGTCGACGACGTTGCCAGTGCAGTCGCACGACTCGAAGCGGTCGTGACCAGGTGCGTTCTGCTCGGGTGCCCCTGGGGCACGTACGAACAGGGCGTCGAGTACGGCAACCCGTTCGAGACGCATGCCAGTCACCTGTCGTGGGAGCTGTTCGAGCGTCTGGGCTACGACGTCGAGTGCCTGGGCAACGAGCACGAGCAGGGAAGCTGCATCGTCGCCGCAAAGTCGCTCGCCTAATCGTCAGCAATCCTGCGCCGCCTCT
>ERZ890953.973-NODE-973-length-15244-cov-4.656067_pt1 | contig 15244 bp, 5 predicted proteins | sample MGYA00521264_ERZ890953 | MGnify/ENA primary metagenome ERZ890953 (study PRJEB32303, sample SAMEA104408629) | aquatic metagenome | biome: Brackish water; feature: Chemocline; material: water | place: Baltic Sea | collected 2014-10-26T21:54:00 | depth 200 m ...
CCGCCCTGACGGGCGGCGCTGGGATGGCTATGGGTGGGGCGTCAGCCAGGCGCCGTCTCTGGATTGTCGGCACATATTCGGGTGGTACGTACGACGGCGCCGCCCTGACGGGCGGCGCTGGGATGGCTATGGGTGGGGCGTCAGCCAGGCGCCGACTTTTCAGACACGCCTAACCAGTGTATACTGGCCCCACGAACTGCAACTGGAGGGTGGCGATGAGAGTATCGATCAAGGATGTGGCGCTGCTTCTGGGCGCCCTTGCGCTACTGGGATTGGCCGCAATGGCGTGTGATTCCGGGGACGACGGTCCGGGACCGCCGCTGCCACCGGTCGAGACCATGACTTTCAACATCTCTGCCTTTCAGGGTGGCGGCGACGCGGGCAAGGCGGACGATCCGGCCCCCGGTGAAAAGGCCAACTTCAACAATGCCGCGGCCCGGGTCTGGTGGCTCAATACGTCCATCGCCACCCACCTGGTGGTACCCGTGCTCGTCTTTGGGGCGGCCGCCTCTACCGAGCCCACTTACAGCAGCGGAATCTGGACCTGGCAGTTCTCTGTTGGCAATGGGGCCAATACGTCCACCGCGGTGCTCACCGGATGGTTCGACAGCGAGTTGAAGGAGGGCATCTTCCTCAACCTCTCCATGTCCATTACCTGCCCCGGCTGCAAGACGCCAGTATCTGACTACGTCTGGTATGATGGCCGCTTCAACACCGATGGCGGCGACGGTCACTGGCAGTTCTACAGCCCCGAAATCGCCAACGATGACCAGTCCCTGGTGCGCATTGAATACGACGTCACCGATGCCAGCAACAAGTCCCTGGTCTTCACCAACAACCGGGCCGATGCCCACGAAGATGCCGGCGACGTCATCAGCTACATTCGGGCCGGCGACCAGGCCACCATCGAAGTCCACGACCAGAGCGATGGCCTTGACTACGAGGCCCACTGGTCCATCACCACCACCGAGGGGTCCCTCAAGGTTCCGGGCTACAATAATGGCGAGGAAGCTTGCTGGGATGCCCAGCATCTGAATCGGGCCTGCGAGTAGTCCCGCCCGCAGCGAAGAATTCGGCAGTATCGTGAGTTAACGTTGGCCGCGACTGAAGACCCGGGCCAGGGCGGCAGCCAGCTGCGCTGAATCGTACGGTTTGGGCAAGACATCGCAGAATCCGTGTGCACGGTAATCAGCCATCACCGGGTCGTGGGAGTACCCACTGGAAACCATGATGCGGGCTGCGGAGTCGATTTCCAGGAGTTGTCTGGCGGTTTCCTTGCCACCTTGTCCCCCAACAACAGTGAGGTCCAGGATGACCAGGTCAAAGGACGTCCCGGTCTGCTGCTCCTGTCGGTAGACTTGCACAGCCCGCTGCCCCTCGTACGTTGCCACCGCATGGTGCCCGGCTCGTTCGAGAAGTCTGATGAGCACGTCGCACACCCCCGTGTCATCGTCCATTATCAGAATTCGCTTCGCCGAAATCTGCGATGACGGTTCTGTCAAAGGCTCACGGGCCGACAAGTCTCGATGGGCCGGCAACCAGAAGCGGAAGGTGGAACCCTCGCCAGGGATCAATTCCATGTTCCCCCCGTGGGCAGCAACGATCTTGTAGGCCGTTGAAAGCCCAAGACCGCGCCCGCTCTTTTTCGTCGTAAAGTAGGGCTCGAAGACCCTCTCCCGGAGGGCCGCAGGAACACCACATCCTTGGTCGACGACCTCCACCTGAACACGCGGATGGCCAAAGGGCACTCCAGCGCTAACGCCCTCAAGGTTGCGAGCAGACAGCCTGACCACGCCAACATCGGGCATCGCTTGCAACGCGTTAATCACCAGATTCGACACCACCTGACCCATCTGACCAGCATCGAATTCCACCGCCCACAAGTCATCTGGGATCGAGCATTCCAATCGGACCCGCGCTCCGCTCACAGCAAGTTCGGCCGTCTCTCGCAGCACTGTCGCCAGGTTCGCAAGCTTCTTCACCGGCGCCCCCCCCTTGGAGAACGTAAGCAGTTGACCGGTTAATTCCTGCGCCATCTTGCTCCCGGACCGACACCTCCGGAGTCTCTCCAGCGCGGCCTCGCGGTCGCCATCGGCCAGCTCCATCTCAGCCAACTCCAGGTTGCCCATGATCCCTGTCATCAAGTTGTTGAAATCATGGGCGATGCCGCCCGCCAGGTACCCCAGCGCTTCAAGCTTCTCAGCGCGCATCAGCGATGCCTCAAGTTGCTTGCGCTCGGAGATGTCCGTGACCAGGGCAAAGAAACCAACAGTCTCACCGCCCTCCTGGTGCGGGGAATAGATGGCAGAAACTGTGCGCGTGCCACCGTTTTGATACGGAATCTCAGACTCAAACTCGACCCGCTCACCGGCCAGCGCGGCCGCCGCGTAGGGGCGAATGACCTCGACGGCAGCGGGGCCAAGAACTTCTTCCAGGGTTCGTCCTCTGAGGACCGCAACGTCCTTCACTCCGAACCATTTGCAATAGGCCGGATTGTTGTACTGGTAACGCATGTCCCGGTCGAGATAAGAGATCAGGACCGGCAAAGATTCAGCCAACTGCCGGTACCACGACAGCTTCGCCTGGTAATCGCTCGTTGAAACTTCAGGGCCATCGGTAATCTCGTCCTTCATAGTCCTATTCCTCTCGTCACCAGCCGGTCACTCCCTTGGCTGGCAAGGGCAATCAAAGACAATCGAAGTAGCCGAGTTCCTCGGACCAGGCGCAGCCCGTCTCTGAGTCAAAGAAGTCACAGTCGATGGCAATGGTCGCCCCCTCCTCGCACCAGACAAGGGTCTTGCCATCGTTCCCACCACACTCGCCCTCGTACTCGAGGCCCGGCTTGCAGCCATCGCCGCCGCACCAATCGGCAGGGTCCTCGAAGTAGCCGCAGTCCGTGCCCTCGGGGCACTCACCGCAAGGTCCACCGGGAACGCACAGGCCCTCGTCGCAAAGATCACCATCATTGCACGTGCCGCAACTGCCGCCACAGCCGTCATCGCCGCACTTGACGCCTTTGCAATCCGGGTCGCACTCCGACACGCACTCACCCGCCACACAATAGGGCATCCCTTCGTCGCAATCACCGCAGCTGCCACCGCACCCATCATCGCCACACTCTGCCTTGGAGCAGTCGGGCTCACACGGCTGAAAACACTCCCAATCGATGCATTCGAAGCCTTCGCCGCAGGTGCCGCAACTGCCGCCGCAACCGTCATCACCGCATTCTGACCACGCGCAATCAGGCTCACACTGACAGACCCCGTCAAAGCATTCTGCCGGATAGTCGCACTCGCCGCAGCTACCGCCACAACCATTGTCGCCGCACTCCATTCCCCCGCACTCAGGCAAGCAGATGCAAACCCCGGCCATGCATTCCAGAGCCGCGGCGCAATCGCCACAACTACCGCCGCAACCATCGTCACCACATTGCCTGCCGTCACAATCGGGAGCGCATTGGCAGGTGCCGCTGACACAGCTCTCCAGCCCGCCGCACGTGCCGCAACTGCCGCCACAGCCGTCCGGCCCACATTTGGCCCCGTCACACGAAGGGGTGCAGTCTGCCAATGGGTCAGCCACCACTGCCTTCTTCTGGCAGACATCTGCCTGGCATACCAACCCCGTGTCGCAGCCCCCGTCCGGTCGACATGACTGCCCCTCAGTTCCCGAAGGGGCTTTGCTTCCGCCTGAGCACGCCGCCACGCCAACGCACAACAGCAGTGCCAGCGCCGTTCGTCCGCAACGCCAATGGAAGCCCTTCTTGCCTTTCTCTTTCATCATTATCTCCTACCAGATTCCATCGGGTTCAGGGTCCAGCATGCCGTATTCGTCCATGGCCTGGCGCATGAAGAACGGAACTGCGAGGTACTGCTGCAGCGTCATGCACGCGCGGTTGTTCGCGCATTTGCACGCCGAGTTGCCCTCAGCATCACAGCCCTCGATGCCGTCTTCGTAGAGCCACTCGCCGTCAACTCCGGCGAGCCCCGGATCCCACAGCACCACCGGCTCCCCGGTCTCGGCGGAGAAGACCGGCTCGTACCAATCAGCCATGCCATCGCCATCCAGATCCGGTCCTTCTTCTGTCTCGTAGGCCTGCACCACCAGTGAATTGGCATACTCCAACACCCGCGCCGCAATGCCCTTTTGCACCGTCCGCCCAAAGATCCCCTCGCTACCGTAGGTCCGGGCGACATAGACTTTCCCAGATGGCGCGTGCAATTCGATGCGGTTGGTCAGACCCGGGTCAGCATCCTTGCCCAGTTCCCAGACGCGCAGCTGGTCGACCCAGTTCTGCTGGTCGTTCTCCGGGAGATAGAGCAGCGTCCAAGCGATGAAGAACTTCTGCTCCTCCCAGCCCAACTGCCCGTCCAGCGGGGCCACCCGATCGGGCGCCGTCCCTGGAAAACTCTCATCCAGTTGCCCGTACACCCGGCAGGCCGTGGTGCCCTCAGCGGGGAAGCAGGTGGTGGGAGTCTCGCCCCACCAGGAGGTCCAGCCGATCCCCTGGGCCGGGTAGCCGTTTTCGTCCAGCAGAGGCACCTCGCCATCACCAGCCGCCACTCGCGGCCCCTTCAAGTACTCGTCCCCAGTCAGCAGATTCCCCAGGAAACGCCGGTAGCCATCGGGGAAGAGATCCGCCATCGATACCGCACGATAACGGGCATCAACAAAGTCCTGCCGGGTATCACTGATGAAGTTGTCCACCGATTCGGTGAGCAGCATGGCAGAGTTGATCTTGTCGTAGTAGGCCCCGGCATTGGCGATACGCTCCAGACTGTACTCGCCCAGCCCTTCTGTGTACCGATTCTCGATGGGGCGACCTGAGGACGAGACATTGCCAAACTTGCCGGTCACGCCGTTGGGCACAACCATCACCGTCTCTGCCACCTCGCCCAGCGCATCCACCGAGGAACGGAGCACGGGGTCCCCCGCCCGTCGATGGTGCGGGCCCGCTTCCGGGCGAGCCGCCATCCTCGTGAAGTGGTCAAAAACCAACGCCGAGGCGATGATGTTATTGCCAAACCAGTCGGGCGCGATGGAGGCCCAGAACCCATCGGGATCCATCCCCTCCTCCAGGGCGTAGTCACGATAGACGTTGCGCATCAAGGCCAACCCCTTGACCCCATCACGCAGCTTCTCGTTGTAGCGCCATAATGCCCGCTCCTCTGCGGCCCTCACGCTGAACTCCTGGCGCCCCCGTCGATAGTTGTTGAAAATGTGCAGCACCTCCTGCTCCGTAACCATGAAGTTGAAGATCTCGTAGGCATCGGCACCATTGTCGTGGGTGTACACACTGACATTGCCCAGGTCTGACCATGAATCCGTGGCGAAGCCGTAGGGTACCCTGGTCCTGCCCAGGGGGTCGATGGTGTGTACCGCAAGGTTCCAACCAGAATACTCAGTGGTTTCAGGAGCCCGCAGTTGACCCCAGTTGACGTAGTCTACCGGTTGCGCCCGGCATCGGCTGTACTCTCCATCCACCGCGACCAGCCGACCATCCAACACCGGGTGCCATTTGCCGTCCTCTTCGGTGCTATAGCGAGCAGGTATGAAGGCGTCGGTATCAATGCTCTGACAGTCCTGGATCAACTTGAAGTGCTCCTGCAACTGCGAGTAGTGCAGTTCTTCGTCGCCAAGGAAATGGGTGATGCCAAGGATGCCGCCAAAATCGTCGGCCTTGTCCAGCACCGTATTGGCGCGGTCCGTGCCCACCTTGAAGCCCTCGTCGGCATACACCGCGACCGCATCCCCGTAGAACATTCGGGCAGCCGCGAAATCATAGGGACCGAGGTCCATGAAGTCCTGGGTGGTCTCTCCGGGGTACTCCATGACGCTGGAGTGCATGAACATATGAATGAGGTTCCCCCGCTCGTTCTCAGTTAGCGGATCGTAGTAGCGGGGTCCAACGCACTCTTCCCCGGTCTCGCTGAGGTCCGCACAGGTCTCTTCCACCGTCCCGTTCTTCGTCCGGAGTTGCCAGTACTGGGGACGGTAGTTCCAGGCATCGGCTGAGCCCACGAAGTTGTGCCGCATCCCGATAGAGTGACCCATCTCGTGGACGATGGCCCCATGATGGACCCGCCGGGCCAGGTAGCGACGCATCTTCTCGGCGCGGTCGGACTGCACCTGGGGCGGGTCGGCGGGGTCCATTTTGCCGAACTTCTCCTCCAGCACGTCGGCCAATGATGCCAGGTCCGCCGGCGTCTGGCTCGCCTCCAGAATGCAGGCCCCCCGTTCTGCCAGCGCGTTCTTGCGCATCTGCCGTAGCGCCCTGCGAACCGACGGGTTCATGCCTCGCACCGGCGAGGCCATGTCCATGATGGTCTGGCCCGGATGCATTCCCGCCACGCCGCTCAGCTGCTGCATCATCTTGTTCATCAGTGACGCTTCCATCCCGCCACCCTGAGCCGCTGTGCGACGCGCATTGTAGAGCGGGGCCCAGGTGGAAGCTGCCTTGCTCCAGGACCTGACACCCCGGAACTCCTGCGCCAGCTTGAAGGCTTTCTTCATTCCCTGGGGAAACTTCTCGAAGAAGGCCTTCTTCAGACCCGGCAGGTCAATTTCCTTGCCCACCGAGAATTGCGCGAGACGTGATGACACTTCGCTCTTGCTCAGCTGCGGGAAGACACCGCCCCGGGACGAGGCCTCCACCGCCTCGGCCCAGCTATCCACGTAGGTTCCCTCGGTGATGTCGGCGGTGGTCAGCTCCCCGCGCACGTAGCGCACCTGATCCACAATCTTCTGCGCCCACATGTCGGTCACCGTCGACCAGACATTGATGCTGGCCGCCACCTTCATGCCGGACAGCGGGTCCTCGGAGTCCACATAGATGCCCCACGGGGAAGAACTCTGCGGCTCCTTGATGACGTTGATCTGATGATAGCGCAAGTCTCCCCGACGCACGTGTAGAGCATCGTCACAGGCCGCAACCAAATCCGTGGTCTCATCATCTTCTGTGCCTGCCTCAAGGGCCGCACGCGCTTCGTCGCAACTCTCTTCGGTCGCCCCTTCCGGGAGTCGCCGTTGGCCACAGGCCGGCGGGTCAATCGCCAGCACCGGGCTGTGGCACAGCACCAGGGTTTCTTCCATCTTGGCCAGGGCAATAGCCCCCCCGCTGGCCCCCATGGCCAACCCCAACTGGTCTGCGAGGGCCTTGCACTCGTCCGGATTCTGGTCCCGCTCAGGATACTCCCTGCCGTTGCGGCAGTCATCGACTTCCAGGGCCAAGGCCATGGCGTCAGACTGGTCAGTACCCTGCCCTCGCAATACCGGATGGTTCGTGTCGCAGTGCTCGTCACCAACCCTCATGCACTCCGCATAACGGGCGGCCTGGATGGCATGACGCATCGCCACATCCCACTGATGGGTGGAGATCTCGGTGCTACCGAAGACGGACATGTCCGAGCCATCGGCGTAGTACCACGGCAATATGATGGGAGTCCGGTCACGGAAGGGTAGCGTGCAGCGCTGCCGGAACGTATCGCAGCGGGAACCGCGCCCCACGGCCTCGCACTCGTCTTCGGTGCCGTTGCCATCCTCGTCACGATGGGGGTCCGCGCCAAACTGCGTGGTCTCTTCCGTGTAGCACGGCACAAACCCTTCCATGGTTTCCGGCGACGTATAGTAGTGGCTCCGCTCCCAGATTTGATAGTGGGTCAAGAAGCGGTGCCACTGCGCATCACTCATGCCGTAGTTGCGGTTGTAGCCATAGCGCTCGACATAAAAGGCGCCAAAAGCCTGGAAGCGTTCGCCGTCCCATTCCACCGGCTCGAAGTCGAGGTCGACAACCCGCCGGAAGGCGTGCCGAATGGTCAACTCAGTAGGGCTGCAACCACCCTCGGGCCAGGATCCCGAAAGGAAGTCGTTCTCGAACCAGCAGGCCGGGAACTCGGCGATGCCCCAACCCAGGTCGCTCAAGTCGATGGTGAGGGGTCGGGCAAAGACCTTGAGGGTGATGTCGAAGTAGCCTTCGTCAAGGTCGAACTGCGGCGCATCCGGATCGCGTGGATCGTCCACAAAGTAGCTGAGCGGTTCGTACTCTACGCCATCGTAAATGCCAATCATTGATAGAGTATCGAAATCGTAGCTGTCCACGTTGATGTTCTTGCTGAAATCGACGCGCATGTACTGCCGCTCATACCACGGGCGGTCGGTATCGTTCTCCAGCAGCACATTGACTTCCTCGCCAGTCGTCGAGTTGTAGTCGTTGGCAATATCGAAGTGCTTCTCAATTCTGAAGGCGGCAACCACTGTTCCCTCGTCCGTCGCATCGCCCATGCCTTTGCCATCGGAGCCGTCAATCCGCTCGTAGGCCAACCGCGCCAGCAACAGATCCTCAGTAATAAACCACTTAATGCGGGTCAGCGGCTGCGCATAGCTGGAAGTAAAGAGGGAATCCCGGGTCTCGCCGAAGCTCAAGTCAACCAGACTGGCCTGGGCCCAGAACTCAGGATTGTCAGAGGAGTCGGCGATATCCGTTCCAACGAAGAAGGTCTTGTCCAGAGCGAGAGTCTGGACCCGGTCAATGGGCGGCCGTTCTTCAGCACATCGACAGAGCAGCAGTGCCAGCAACACGACGGCCAACGAAGAGGTTCGAAGCATGTTATCCTCCTTTGGGATTCCGTGCCCCATGGTAGCGCCCCAGGGTCAACGCTTCAACGTTTTAGTGCCTCCCCATCCAACCACGCCACGGACCTTCCTTCACGCTGCTTTTGCAATCTTTTTTCGCATACACAGTTGCGGAGTGGTGCGAACAAGAGTATCTTCCCCGCCGAACTGGATATTAGCTGGTGACTACCCTGGAGGAAACAGCATGAGCAGAGTGTTTGGCAAACTAACGATTCTTGTGGCACTCGCAACCGTGATCGCGTGCAGCGGTCCAGGTGGCAGCATCTTCAATGACGACTCAATTGCCAAGGCAGACGCCGAGGTGGTCGGGCAAGAGGGCGACATCCTTCCTGACGACATCACCTCCACGGACCTCCACGTAACCAAAGACGTAAAATCCGAAGATGTCGACGACGCCTTTGTGCCCGATGTCACCGACCCCGACCTCGTCGACCCCGATGTCACCGACCCCGACCTCGTCGACCCCGATGTCACGGAACCTGACCTCATCGACGCCGACGTCGTGGAACTCGATACCGTCGAACCTGATATCTTCGAGCCCACCTGTGAGTCCGACCAGGATTGTGTCGACGCCCTGGAAGAGACCCCCGGCCCCTGTCTGTTGGTTTACTGTCACATCGCCACTGGCGTCTGTGTGAAGAAGGCAGTGCCCGATGGTCAGGCCTGCGAGAATGCTGATGCCTGCACCAGCAACTCTGTCTGTGTGGGAGGGACCTGCACCGGCAAAGTCGTCGCCTGTGACGATGGCAATCCCTGCACCACCGACACTTGCAACCCCGAGAACGGCTGCGAGTACGAGGACAACGATTCCCCCTGCGACGATGGGAACCCTTGCACCGGTGGCGACACCTGCTTCAACGGTGCCTGCGTTGGCTCGGGCAACGAATGCCCCTGCACCGTCGACGGCGACTGCTTCGAGAAGGAGGACGGTGACCTTTGCAATGGCTTCCTTGTCTGCGTAGACGGCTCCTGCATCGTCGACCCGGAAACCATCGTCGTCTGCGAAAAGAGCAACAGCGCCTGCCTGACCGTGGCCTGCAATACCAGCAACGGAGAATGCGAAGAGAAGGCACTGCTGGACGGCACTGCCTGCGACGATGGCAACATCTGCACCAGCGGCGATAACTGTGTCGCCGGTCAGTGCTCCGGCACCGGGGAATTCGTCTGTGACGACGACAACCCCTGTACCACCGATGCTTGCGACCCCGCCGACGGCTGCGTCTTCGCTCCCCTTACCGGCGAGTGTAGCGATGGTGACCCCTGCACCGGTAATGACACCTGCATTGACGGCATCTGCCTGGGCGAAGCCGGCGCCAACTGTAGCTGCGAAGCTGACGAAGACTGTGCCGACCTCGAGGACGGTGACCTCTGCAACGGTTCCTTGGTCTGCCTCAACGCCACCTGCGTCCTGAACCCGAAAACCGTCATCGCCTGCGAAACACCGGCAGACGACGTCTGCAATCTCTACAAATGTGACCCGGACACGGGCGAATGCGGCCCGGTGCCTGTCGAAGACGGGACGCTGTGTGACGATGAGGACCCCTGCTCCTTTGCTTCGGAATGTGAAGAGGGAATCTGCACCGGTTTCGACCTGGACCCCTGCGACGATGAGAACCCCTGCACCGCCGACGGCTGCGAGGCGGGCGAGGGATGCTTCCATGAAGCGCAAGATGGCGACTGTGACGACGGCGACTTCTGCACCGAAAACGACACCTGCGTGGAAGGCTTCTGCGCCGGCGCCCCGGTGACCTGCGACGATGACAACATCTGCACCGACGATTCCTGCGAGCCCGCCGCCGGCTGCGTCTTCACCGAGAACTCCATGCCCTGCGACGACGGCAGTGTCTGCACCACCGTGGACATCTGCCAGGGTGGCAGCTGCACCGGCACCGAGCAGGTTGTCTGCGAAGAAGAGAACCCCTGCAAGGCCGGCAAGTGTGATGCCGAGACCGGCTGCTACTCCGTTGACCTTGATGCCTCCTGCGACGATGCCGATGCCTGCACCGTGGACGATATCTGCGTAGCAGGCGAATGCCAGCCAGGCGTGGCCCTGGAGTGCGACGACGACAACCTCTGCACCGACGATTCCTGCGACCCTGCAGCGGGCTGCGTTTTCAGCCCCAACACCGAGCCCTGCGAAGACGGCAACGCTTGCACCGACAACGACACCTGCACTGACGGCAAATGCCTGCCCGGCGCAGAGGTGGTCTGCGATGACGAAAACGTCTGCACCACCGATTCCTGTGACGTCAAGGAAGGGTGCATCTTCTCTGCCAACGACGAAACCTGTGACGATGCTGACAAGTGCACCACAGTGGACGTTTGCTCCAACAGCGAATGCGTCGGCACCAAGCCCCTTGATTGCGACGACGATAACATTTGCACCGACGACTCCTGCGATGCCGCGGATGGTTGCCAGCACGTCAACAACGATGCCCCCTGCAACGACGAGGACATCTGCACCGTCGATGATACCTGCGGAAACGGCACCTGCCAGCCCGGTGCAGCTCAGGAATGTGACGATGCCAATCCCTGCACCAAAGATACCTGCGATGCAGTGGAAGGTTGCCTCTTTGAAGCCATCGAGGGTGATTGCGAAGATGGTTCGGCCTGCACTACGGGTGACACATGCGTAGAGGGCACTTGCACCGCAGGCGAATCCATCACCTGCGATGACGAAAACCCCTGCACCTCAGATTCTTGCGACCCCATTGATGGCTGCGTCTTTGCCAACAATACCCTGGCCTGCGATGACAACAACGCCTGCACCGCCGACGATGTCTGCACGGAAGGGACCTGCAGCGGCATCGAACTGGTCTGCGACGACAAGAACGACTGCACCGATGACAGTTGCGACGTGGAAATCGGTTGTGTCTTTGCACCGAACAACGCCCCCTGTGACGACGGCAGTCTCTGCACCGTCGAAGACACCTGCGGTGACGGTGCCTGCCAGCCGGGCGAGCCGCTGAACTGCGATGACGAGAAGGTCTGCACGTCCGACACCTGCATCCCGGCCATCGGCTGCGTCCAGGTCAACAACAACAACTCCTGCGAAGACGGCAACGCCTGCACCACCAAGGACAAATGTGATGGTGGCATCTGCAAGGGTGGGCCCGCTCTGCTCTGTGACGACCTCAACGACTGCACCGTCGATTCCTGCAACCCCGAAGCAGGCTGCGTTGCGTCGGCACTGCCCAATGGTGGCGGATGTGATGACGGCAACGACTGCACCAATAGCGACGAGTGCAAGAACGGCGAGTGCATCGGCGTCGGTCTCCAGTGTGATGACGATAACCCCTGCACTGACAACAAGTGCGTCGTGGGCATCGGCTGCCTCTACCCGTCCAACACGGCCCCCTGCGATGACGAGAATATCTGCACCCTCGATGACATCTGCAAGAACGGCCAGTGCGGCGGCACCTCGCAGCTCGACTGTGACGACTCCAACCCCTGTACGGATGACCTCTGCGACGCCGTCAAGGGCTGCATTCATCTCAACAACACCGCTCCCTGCGATGACAAGAACGCCTGCACCGAGGGAGACACCTGCAGCGATGGTACCTGCTACGGCGGGCCGAATCTCCCCTGCATCGATGAAAACATCTGCACCAACGATTCGTGCGACCCTGCCATCGGCTGCGTCTTCACCAACAACAACTCATCGTGCGACGATGGCAATCCTTGCACCGTCAAAGACCATTGCGACAGCGGCGAGTGCGTGGGCGGTGGGGACCTCAACTGCGATGATGAGAACCCCTGTACCAACGACCTTTGCCTTCCGAATATGGGGTGCATCCACTCTTACAACACTGACCCCTGTGACGACGGTAATGCCTGCACCGTGACGGACATGTGCAAGAGCGGTAGCTGCATCTCCGGAGCTCCGCTCAACTGCGACGACAGCAACGTCTGCACTACCGACTCCTGCAACCCCGCATCCGGCTGCGTCAACAAGAACAACAACTTCAAGTGCGACGACACCAACAAATGCACCACTGGCGATATCTGCGCCAACGGCGTTTGCGCTGGCAAGGAGATCAACTGCGACGACAAGAACCCCTGCACTCTGGACTCTTGCAACCCCGACACTGGCAAATGTGCCTACACCAATGCCAAGAATGGTACCACCTGCAACGATAAGAAACCGTGTACGGTGGATGATGTCTGCACCGACGGGGTCTGCGGCGGCGCACCGAAGGACTGCAATGATGACAACGAGTGCACCAAGGATTCTTGCGGAGTGTTCGGCAACTGCCTCAACCAGCCCATGACCGGGGATTCCTGCGACGACGCCGACAAGTGCACCACCGATGATATCTGCTCGAAGGACGGAGTTTGCGGCGGTGAAAAGGTTGTCTGCAACGACTACAACGCCTGTACCAACGACTCCTGCGACGCGGACACCGGCAATTGCGTCTACGTCGTCAACAATGAGTGTGATGTGCTGGCCCTGCCGCAATACCACGCCATCGGATGCAACGCACCATTTACCTACACGCCGGCAGTGGGCGGTGTCGGCTGGGCCGCTGACGGCACCCCTGCCGCCCCTGGCCCGCTCACCGGGACATGTGCGCTAAACTTCAATAACGGCACGAACTACCCGGGGACGACCAGCGGCCGAGCCACCACCAGCTTCTGGTACGACGCCACCGCAGTGAGCGGCACAACCATGACCCTGGCCTTCCACTCATACAACGGTGCTGACCCATTGGAGTATTCAGACGGCGCTGACTTGCGCTACGTCGAAGCCTCCACCGATGGGTTCAACACCGTCGCGTGGACCAAGACTCTCGTGCAGAGCAGCAACAAGACTGCCTGGGTCATCGAGAACTTTGACGTCACGGCCCTGGCTGGCGAGAAGTTCCAGCTCCGCTTCCGATTCGATTCCGGGGATAGCATTTACAACAACGGCCCGGGCTGGTTCGTGGAAGATGTCAACATCTACCTGGGCCCCGTGGTGACCATCGCTTCCGGCAAGCCCATGTCCGAGACCTTTGAAGACAATACCAACGGCTGGCAGTTCTTCGGCGGCAAGGATGGAGTCGCATGGGCCATCGATGCCACCGCCGCCGACCCGGGCAAGTTCGCCGGCGAGACCAGCCTCAACTTCAATGATGGAGTTGACTTCCAACCGAGTAGTGGTGGAACAGTCAACGGCTACGCACTTTCGCCAGTCATTGACCTCACCGGCCTGGCGGCTGGAACCGAAGTTTCACTGGTCTTCCGCTCCTGGCACGAAACCGAGAACCTTAACAATTATGACCGACGTTACGCCGAGAGCTCTGCCCTCGCCTTCACCAGCGACGTCAAGACCCTCCAGGAAGCCAATGTCGGGACCATGAAGGGTTGGAAGATCTCTTCCCTCAACCTCACTCCCTTTGCCGGCAAGAAGATCCGCCTGCGCTTCCGCTTCGATACCATTGATGGCGGTTACAACAACTTCCGCGGGTGGTTTGTTGACAATGCCTCAGTCGCGGCCCTGCCAGCACCAGTCTTCGCCGACGGCATCATCTGCGCCGCCGACAACTGGACTTACAACAACCCGACGGCACCGGTTATCTGGGACGTGGATGCGACGCCAGGTTCCCCGGGCTTCTCGTCCAGCGACTGCTCCCTCAATTTCAACAATGGGACCAACTTCGTACTTGGCAACCAGAAGGTCCATGGTTCGGCAACTAGCAGTTCATTTGTAGCAACCGCGCCCGTTGACCCCACCCAAACCCTCTACCTGGACTTCATGAGCTATCTGGCCGTAGAAGCTGACACCAATTACGACGTCACCACAGTTTCGGTCAAAGAGGTCGGCGGCACGGGGGCAGTGAACTTCAAGCTGCCTAAGGGAGTGCAACTGAACAAGTGGATTGCGCAATCAATCAACATCACGTCCCTCAAGGGCAAGACTGTGCAGATCGTCTTCAATTTCGATTCTATCGACAGTTGGGCCAACAGCTACGCCGGTCCCTTCATCGACGATGTAGTGGTCCGGGCGAAGTAGCTACCGGCAAGCCCCTCCCCTGCAATCACTAGCGGCGGCATTGCTTCGGCAGCGCCGCCGGTGGTCACTTTCTACCATCCAGTCCTTCCCTGTGATATTCTAAAACACGCAACGCGCGTTCAGACTCCACAGAGGTGGCGATGTGAGTAACGGGAACAAATCTACCCTGGTTCAACTCGAAGCCCAACTCAAGAAAGACCCCGGGGCCGGGCCGCTGTTACGCATGGCTGAACGCGTGGCTCGCCGGGAAGGCGCCTTCGGCACTTTGGGCGACCTCCTGGCCAACGCCGTACTGGCCGTCAGTCGCGACCGCAAGCTGGAGCTCTGTTTGAAACTTGGCGACCTCTACCGGGACGACGTCGGCTATTTTGAGGAGGCCGCCCGCTGGTACCTCCAAGCCCTGGAGGAGACCCCCAGAAATGGCCCGGCCTTCAACGCCATCGGGCCCCTCTGCGAGCAGACCGGACAGTGGGAGCTGTGGGTGGAAGCGCTGCTGCTGCGCGCTGCCGTAGTGCTCTCGGAGGCCACCAGCCTCAAACGTCAAGCCGCACTCCTGCGCCACGTCAACGCCGATGAGCCCAACACCGCCATCCCTCTCTTTGAGGAGGTCTTCGCCGCCGC
>ERZ890953.974-NODE-974-length-15216-cov-8.065365_pt1 | contig 15216 bp, 10 predicted proteins | sample MGYA00521264_ERZ890953 | MGnify/ENA primary metagenome ERZ890953 (study PRJEB32303, sample SAMEA104408629) | aquatic metagenome | biome: Brackish water; feature: Chemocline; material: water | place: Baltic Sea | collected 2014-10-26T21:54:00 | depth 200 m ...
AAACTGAAAGGGATGGAGGCGGGCGCCGATGTCTATATCACCAAAGGCACTTTTGATCAGCAGGAGCTGCTGGAAACCATCGAACGTTTAATCGGGTAGTGATATGACCAATGTGTTAATTGTGGATGATTCACCGACGCTCAGGCATTTGATTCGCGCCATTTTGAGCACCGATCCGGAACTGAATGTGATCGGGGAAGCGCGAAACGGAGAAGAGGCCGTAAAAATGGTGACCCGGCTTCATCCGGATGTGGTCACCATGGACATTCAGATGCCGACCATGGACGGCTACGAAGCCATTCGCCGGATTATGTCTGAAAACCCGGTGCCCATTGTGGTGCTCACCAGCACCGAATCGGATATTCGCCTGGGGGCGACCTACAAAGGGGTGGAGTCGGGGGCATTGATGGTGTTTGGTAAACCCCGTGGTCTTCCAGAGGATGATCCGGAAGCCGCTGAACTGATCGATGTGGTCAAAGCCATGGCCGATGTGAAGGTGATCCGGCGCAAATGGAAGGTTCAGGAGCATCCTCAACCGGCAAAAAAGGAAAATGCCGTGAGACGGGCAGTCACCCGGTACCGAATCGTAGCGGTGGGCACCTCTACCGGTGGCCCTCCGGCCCTTCGTACGGTTCTGGGCGAACTGCCGGGCACTTTTCCCGTGCCGGTGGTGGTGGTTCAGCATATCAGCAAAGGATTTACCGACGGACTGGCCCGGTGGCTCAACGAGACCATTGCCCTGCGGGTGAAGCTTGCGGAGGCCGGCGAGCCACTCCTGGCGGGAAACGTCTACATTGCGCCCGACGAGGTGCACCTTCAGGTCACCGGCCGGGGGAAAGTGGCCCTGCTTAAGGAGAGCCCCATGGACGGGCACCGACCTTCGGTGACGGCACTGTTCAACTCGGTGGCAAAACAGTATGGGCGAAACGCGGTGGGGGTTCTGATGACCGGAATGGGCCGGGACGGGGCCAATGGTCTCTATGCCATGAAGCAGGAAGGGGCGTACACCATTGCTCAGGATGAAGCCAGTTCCATTGTTTTCGGCATGCCCAAGGAAGCCATTAACATGGGTGCGGCCGGCGAGGTGCTGGCACTTCAGAAAATCGGTCAGAAAATTAAGGAGTTAATCTCATGATACGCGTATTGATCGTCGATGATTCAAACACCATCCGAATGATCTTAAAGGAACTGCTGAATGCCGATCCGGAAATTGAGGTGGTGGGGGAAGCCGTGGATGGACGGGTCGCCGTTGACATGACCCGTCTCCTGAAACCGGATCTGATCACCATGGATGTGGCCATGCCGGTCATGGACGGGCTGAAGGCCACCAGGGCGATCATGAAGGAAAACCCAACGCCCATTATCGTGGTAACGGCCAAAAGCAACTTTCAGGAAATGAATGTCGCCTTTGAGGCCATGGAAGCAGGCGCACTGGATGTGGTAGCCAAACCCCAAGGCTTCGGCCTTGAACCGCCCACCTGGGAGAACGAATTCCTGCAAAAGGTTAAAAGTCTCGTGAATGTAAAACCCAAAGCCACTTTCCAGGAGAGTTGAAATGCCCGAAAAAGGCAACATTCTGATTGTAGAGGACAGTCCCACACAATCCATGTACCTTAAATTTCTGCTGGAGGAAAACGGGTACACTGTTCGTGTGGCTCGCAACGGTTTGGAGGGATTGGATGCGGCATCCAAAATCCGTCCTCAACTGATCATCAGTGACGTTATGATGCCCGAAATGACCGGTTATGAAATGTGCCGGGCCATCAAAGATGATCCCCTGCTATCGCCAATTCCGCTGATCCTGCTGACCACCCTTTCAGACCCGGAAGATATCTTGAAAGGGGTTGAAGCCCAAGCGGATTTTTACCTGACCAAACCTTTTGATGAAACCGCTTTGTTGTCCCGTGTGAAGGATATCCTGGACCATACCCTGGAACTCAAGAAAGATGAGAAGTGGGAGGAGTTGGAAATTGTGGTCAGGGGGAAGCGGCGAAAAGTACGTTCCACCAGCACGCGGATCATGAACCTGCTGCTCTCCACCTACGAAAATGCCGTGCTGCGGAACACGGAACTTTTGAATGCCCAGGTGGAACTTCGGGATCTCAATGAAGAACTGGAAGATCGGGTCTATGAATTAAGGGTTTCGGAAAATCGCTTTCGAAGCCTGGTCAAGACCATTCCCGATATTGTGTACCGGATCAATCCTCAGGGGAAATTTACCTTTATCAATGAAGCCATAGAAAGATTGGGATATATGCCTGAGGACCTTATCGGTCAGCATTTCAGTAAGATTATCCTGCCCGCTGATGTAAAACGGGTGGACCGTAAAGCGGTTATGAAAAAATTGAAAGGGAAGAAGACCGGGGATGAAAAGGCGCCCAAACTTTTTAACGAACAGCGGACGGGGAAACGAAAAACGGAAGGGCTTGAGGTGGTTCTGGTGCCGCTGCACAAGGCAACGCTTGAGCCTGGATACATCGAACCGCTCAGTTCGGACTATTTAATCATGGAGGTGAACAGTTCCGGCATGTGGGAAATCAATCCCAATGCGGAAAACAGCGATTTCCTGGGGACCGTGGGGGTGATTCGGGATATCTCAATTCGAAAAAAGATGGAAAAGGATCTGGCGGAACGGGAAGCGCAGATGCGGACCATTTTTGATTATGCCTCCGCCGGTATTGTGGTGATTGACCCGGAAAATCACCTGATTGTGGATGCCAATCCCACCGCCCTGAAAATGATCGGTCTTGACAAAGAAGATGTGGTGGGTTCCGTATGCCATCGCTTCATCTGTCCCGCTGAAGAGGGCCGGTGCCCCATTACCGATCTCAATGAGACGGTGGACAACTCAGAGCGGATTCTCATGACATCTGAAGGAAATGAGGTGCCCATCCTCAAAACCGTGGCCCCCATCATTTTAAAGGGCCGCCGTCACCTGCTGGAGAGTTTTGTGGACATCAGCCGGCTTAAAGATACGGAAAATCAGTTGAAAGCGGCCCATGACAACCTGGAAAAACGGGTGGAAGAGCGCACAAGGGATCTCAAGGAGTCACAGGCCCAGTTGATTCAAGCGGAGAAACTGGGGGCACTGGGAACGCTGACCGCGGGTATTGCGCATGAACTGAACAACCCCATGATGGGGATGCTCAATTTCGCTCAGTACTGCAAGAAGCATGTGGACAAGGAGACCAAGGTCTTTTCGGTACTGGACGATATGGAGCGGGAGACAAAACGATGCATCGATATCGTTAAGAACCTGCAGACGTTTTCCCGCATGAAATCGGAAAAAGAAGGCATCCTTGAAAAAATCGCCTGCGGGGAAATCATTGAGCGCGTGCGCAAACTGCTGTCCTATCGCATTGAAAAGGACGGCGTTTCTTTTACCGTAACCACCTCACCGGGTTGTCCGAATATTTCAGTGGATACCGGCAATATTCAACAGGTTTTTCTGAACCTCATCGGCAATGCGGTGGATGCGGTAAAAGATACTGAAATCCGGAATATCGATATTCAAATTGAGGAGGATTCCAGTGAACATGTGATGGTTCGGGTGGCCGATACGGGATATGGAATCCCCGAAGATATTCAAGAAAAGATTTTTGACCCATTCTATACCACCAAGGGGGTCGGGAAAGGAACGGGTCTGGGGTTGTCTGTGAGTCGCGGTATTGTTGAAAAGGCGGGTGGCTCCATTGAATTTAGCAGTGAAGCCGAAAATGGCACTGTTTTCATCGTGCGATTACCGGTTTGAGGTTTTTTAAAGGGGGGAAAACATGGGAAAGAAAATCATTGTCATTGACGATGAAAGCGCCATTCGAAAATCTTTTGAACTGGCTTTGGAAGACAGCGAATTTGAGGTGAACACGGCGTCCTCCGGTAAAGAAGGGCTGGAGATGCTTAAACAGGGTTCCTACGATCTGGTGTTTCTGGATTTGAAGATGCCCGGAATGAACGGAGTAGAAACCCTGCGGGAAATTCGAAAGCGGGATAAAGAAATCCCCGTTTACATTGTGACGGCTTTTTATGGGGAATTCTTTGATGCGCTGAGCACTATGGCGGAGGGCGGCACCGAATTCGAAGTGCTCAACAAGCCGGTTGATGGGGATATGATTCTGACGCTCTGTAAAGGGGTTTTGGAAGGGCCGGTGGTGGTTAAAGATTGAGACTTTAGAACGAGGCAGAAAGGGTATGGCTTACAAAAGTATTCTAAAAGAACCGGACAATCTGGAAATCCTGGTGGTGGAAGACAGTCCCACACAATCCCTTCAGTTGCGCCATTTGCTGAGTGAGGCGGGTTATGAAGTGGTGACGGCCGAAAATGGGACTGAGGCCCTCAGCAAAATCAACCATTCACCGCCCGTGCTGGTTATCAGCGATATCATGATGCCGGAAATGGACGGATATGAACTGTGTGCCCACATCAAGTCAAAGCCTGAAACCAAAGCCATACCGGTCATTCTGATCACTTATTTAACGGAACCGGAAGATATTGTCAAAGGACTGGAGTGTGGTGCCGATAACTTCGTAACCAAGCCGTATAAAGATGAACTGCTGCTCTCCCAGGTGGAGTATATGATCGTGAACCGGACCATCCGAAAGGATTTCCGCAGCGAAATGGCCATCGAGGTGTTCTTCGCAGGCAAAAAGCATCTTATCAATTCAGATCGGATACAAATTCTGGATCTTTTGTTTTCCATTTATGAGAGCAGCCTGCAACAGAAACGGGAACTGGAAAAAAGCAATAGAAAACTGAGTGAAGCCCTGGAAACCATCAAAACCCTGCATGGCATTATCCCCATCTGCGCCCACTGCAAGAAGATTCGGGATGACGAGGGGGCCTGGAACCAGATGGAGGCCTATATCAGCCGGCATTCGGAGGCGAAGTTCAGTCACAGTATCTGTCCCAAATGTGTGGAAGAATTATACCCTGAACTTCAGAAGAAAGAACCGTCTTGATCACGGAATCGGAAGGCGCCTATTCATGAGTATGGAAAAAAGAACCGAAATCCTGGTGGTGGAAGACAGCTTCACCCAGGCCTTATTGATCCAAGCTGTTCTGGAAGAGGCCGATTACCGGGTGGGGCTGGCCAAAAACGGTCTGGAAGCCCTCAACTACCTGAAAGGTCGAAAACCCGATCTGGTAGTGAGCGACATTATCATGCCCGAAATGGATGGGTATGAGATGTGCCGGCACATCAAAGGGGATGATACCCTCAAACATATTCCCGTCATGCTGCTGACGTCATTGTCGGACCCCGAAGACGTGATTCGGGGGCTGGCATGCGGTGCGGATAACTTTATTACCAAACCCTACAAGGAAACATTCCTGCTGGCACGTATCAAAAGCATTCTGGCGAATCGGGAACTCAGGAAAAGAAGTCCCAAAGGGCGGGGTGTGGAAGTCATTTTCGGGGGAAAAGAATATAATATCACATCGGATCGGTTTCAGATTCTGGATCTGCTTTTCTCCTCATTTGAAAACGCGGTTCAGAAAAATCAGGAGCTGGAAACCGCCATTGAAGATCTGCAGCGTACTCAGGTAGCGCTGGCGGAAGCCAAGGAAGTGGCCGAAAAAGCGAACCGCGCCAAAAGCCTCTTTCTGGCCAATATGAGCCACGACATCCGGACCCCCATGAACGGTATTATCGGCATGACGGATCTATGTCTTGATACGAGTCTGGATGATGAGCAACGGGAGTATCTCAATATGGTTCGTATGAGTGCCGATTCGCTGCTGTCGCTCTTAAACGATATTTTGGATTTCAGCAAGATCGAAGGAAATATGCTGGAGCTGGAAAATATTGATTTCAATCTGCGGGACCATTTGGAAGACATCCTCAAAACCCTGGCGCTTCTGGCTCATAAAAAGGGGCTGGAGTTGGCCTGTCGTATCGAAAATGATGTGCCCGTCGCCCTGGTGGGTGATCCCGGCAGGCTCCGCCAGGTAATTGTCAACCTCATCGGTAATGCCGTTAAATTCACCCGGCAAGGGGAGATTCTGCTGGAAGTGAGGAAGACAAGTGAAACAGAAGATGCGGCCATCCTGCACTTTTCCATCAAGGATACGGGGATCGGTATTCCCCCCGAAAAACAGAACACGATTTTTGAAGCTTTTTCACAGGCGGATGAAAGTACAACGCGAAAATACGGTGGGACCGGGCTGGGCTTGAGCATTTCCGGTAAACTGGTGGCACTGATGGGAGGCCATATCGGCGTGGAGAGCGTGCCGGGGGAAGGGAGCACCTTTCATTTTGATGCCAAATTCTTGATTCAGGCGCAACCCCGGGTCGGGAAACCGCAGGATTCGATGGATCTGGCGGGATTGCGGGTTCTGCTGGTGGGAACCGACAGTACCAACCAATTGATTTTGAAAGAGACCCTCTCCGGTTGGGGAATGCAAGCGACCATTGCCGGTGTGGAGGAGGCGATGAATCTTCTTTTGAAGGCCCGGGAATCGGAAAACCCTTTTTCACTGGTATTTCTGGAAGCCGGTTCTGCTGAAACGGATGGGTTTGGTCTGGCCACACAGCTGAAACAACACTCGGAACTGAATATTCCCACCATTATGATGCTGTCGTCCGTGGGCATGCGGGGCGATGCCAGGCGCTGTCGGGAGCTGGGTATTTCAGGGTATCTGACCCGACCGGTGAAACAGTCCGAACTCAACTTGGCGATCCTGGCGGTTCTTAATTTGGGCGGTGAAAAGCAGGGGGAAAAGGAGCTGGTGACCAAACATTCCATCCGTGAAGAAAACACAAAACTCAAAATTTTGCTGGCCGAGGACAATATGGTCAATCAGAAACTGGCCGTCAAGGTGCTGGGTAAACGGGGCTATGGGGTAACCGTTGCCGATAATGGAAAAGAAGCGGTCAATCTGTTTACTGAAAACCGTTTTGACGTCATCTTGATGGATGTTCAGATGCCGGAGATGGACGGATTTGAAGCCACCGGGCGCATTCGGCTCTGGGAAGAAGGGAAGGGGACCCATGTGCCCATCATTGCCATGACGGCCCATGCCATGAAAGGGGACCGGGAAAAATGCCTGGCGGCGGGTATGGATGCCTATGTTTCCAAACCCATCAAGCCCGGTCATCTGATGGAGGCCATTGATATAACGATGAAACAATATGGGATCAGCGAATTGGGGAAAACCTGAACCATTTCGGAATGCGGACTTAAGAAGAGTGAAATCCAACCTTTATAGGAGGCAAATGGTTATGAAAAATTTGTGTAAAAAATCAGGAATTATCGGCGTTCTTGCGGGTTTCATAATCCTTATGTTCCTGTGTCCCGCTTCAGCGGAGCCAGTTCCCATTAAAGTGGGGCTTCTGGCGCCCATGACCGGTCCCAGTCCGGACTGGGGCAAGAAACAGATTGTAGGAATGGAACTGGCCGTTGAAAAAATAAACCTGCGAGGAGGGGTGAACGGCACACCTGTTGAAATGTATGCCCTGGATACGGGGGGGAATCCGGAAAAGGCCATTGAAGCCTATCGGGAACTGGCCGATTCAGATAAGGTCGTGGCAGTGATCGGACCCCTGTTCAGTGGCACTTTTGCGATGCTTCGGCCGGTAACCAACGAGGAGAAGGTGCCCATCATTGCCACGGCATCGGCCAAGCCGGGGCTGAGCGATCTCAAGGTGTACCCTTATGCCTTTCGAATGACGGTCAGTTCGGAGAAAAAGGAAGGGGCTGTGGCTCAGGCCTGGGTAAAGGCCAACAATGTTAAAACGGTGGCCATTGTCTATGATCGAAAAAATAACTTTACGCGTGCCCTTGGGGATAAAGTGTGGCCCAGGATATTCAAGAACCAAAATGTTAAAGTGCTTGACCTGGATGTCCCCATAACGTTTGAAACCGGTGAAAAGATTTACAGTGAACAGGTGAAAAAACTCAAAGCGTTGAAACCCGATGGCATTTGCATTGCCGCTTTCCCTTTCGAAGCCGGCTATCTCATCAAAGAGATTCGGCTCGCGGGTTTGAAGCAACCGATCCTGGGCGGCAGTGCCACTGCAACCTCCACGACGATCCAGGTGGCTGGAGAGGCAGCCGAAGGAATGTGGTCCAATGCCCTGTTTAACGCCAGCGATCCCAACCCGAATGTCTCTAAATATGTGAAGGCTTTCTCGAAACGATGCAAAGAAAAATACGCCGATATGGAATGCGAGCCGGAACAGTTCGACGTGGTGGTGTACGATATTCTGAATTTTCTGGTGGACATCATGAAGAAGAAAGGCGTCACCAGTTCACCGGATCAGTTGCAGGAAAACCGCAACAAAATCCGCGCCGGCCTGGAGGGCATGAAAATGTGGCGGGGCACCGCCGGGATGATGGCCTTTGACAAAAAGGGGGACGGCATTCGAACCATCCACATTATCAAGGTTAAGAACGGTAAATGGGAACCCGTGTACTGATAAATGGGGTAACGGTCGAAAAACGAACCTTTCCCAGGTTTTCTTGAGGATCAACTACGATGAATCAGCAAGGATTGAATATGTCTTATGAAACCGCAGGATCCGTAATTTTTTTTCGAAGCATTCAGGGAAAACTCCTGTTGTGGTTTCTTTTGTTTTCCCTGGTACCCATTGCGGCAATGGGAGTGTTGTTTTACAGGGAGGCCCAGCAGGTTCTGCGACAGGAGGCATTTTCCCAAATGGCCAGTGTCGCCATTTTGAAAAAGAACCGGATTTCTGGAATTGCAGAACGCTGGCAAAAAGACCTTCAAGAAATGAGTAAAACACCCAATATCATATACTCTATGGGTGATCTGGCCAATGGGTTTCGTTTTCTGGGGCCGGAGAAAGTCCGTTCTCTCTATTTGGGAAAACCGGATCTGCTCGATGTAGAAGACGGCAGCGGATACAGTGCGGTTCACCAGGAACGGCATGCATCTCTTCCCGGGCACAAAAACATTCTGGAATTTGAAAACATCCTGTTGGTGGACAATGTGGGGAATGTGGTCTACACCACCAACAAGGGAAAGGTGTTCGGCGGTAACCTCGCATCAGATACGTTCAAAGACACCAACCTGGGACACCTCTTTCAACAACTCAACTCCGCCAAGAGTGGAGAGGTTATCTTCGTGGATGTGGATTTGATGGATGGAGAACCGGCCATGTTTGCCGGTTCTCCCATATACAACGGTCCCGTCCGGGCCGGCACGCTTATCTATGAGATCCCCCTTGGCCTCATCAACAGTATCATGGGCAGCGGCACGGAAAAGGCAATGGGGAAGGAAACGTACCTGGTGGGGCCGGATAAGCGGATGCGCTCCGATTCCCTGCTCAGTCCGGAAACCCATTCCGTCAAAGCTTCCCTGTCGGGCACCGTTGCGGAAAACGGAGTGGATACGGAGGCTTCCCGTAAAGCCCTGGCCGGTGAAAGTGGTACCGGTCTTATTAAAGATTACCGCAGCGAAAAGGTTCTTTCTTCTTATGCCCCCTTCAATATTGGGGGGTTGAAATGGGCCATCCTGGCAGAGATAGATGAAGGCAAAGCGTTTGCCCTTTCCCGGCAGCTTCGAAACATGACCTGGGTGATCGGCGGCGTTGCGGCGCTTATCGTGGCTTTTTTGGCTCTCTGGATCGCCGCTACCCTGTCACGGCCGGTGCGGCAGATTACCGATACGGCCCGAGCCGTGAGATCCGGCCAGCTGGATGTGGAGGCCCATGTGACGTCAAGAGATGAGCTGCGCATTCTGGCCGAAGCCTTTAATGGTATGGTGCAGAAACTGAAGAGATCCATGGAGGATGTGGAGCAAAAAGCGGCTGAAGAACAAAAGGTGAAGGCTTATCTGGAAGACACGGTCCGAGGATATGTGACCTTTGTGGAGCAGGTAGGTAAAGGGGATTTGACCGGCCAGCTGACGGTTACCGGCCAAGACGATCTGAGCGTTCTTGGCAGGAATCTCAACGCCATGACCAGCGGGCTTCGCAATCTGGCCACCCGTATGAAGGAATCTACCGCCAACATCTCCTCCGCCGCCAGTGAGATCCTGGCCACTACCAGTCAGCAGGCTGCTACCGTGAGCCAGCAGGCCGCCTCCGTAAACGAGACCAGCACCACCGTGCAGGAAGTCCGTCAGACGGCGGAGCAGTCCCATGAGCGGGTGGAACTGGTCTCGCAGATGGTGGAGGAATCTACGGAAGCGTCAAAACGAGGGCTTACAGCGGTCAAGGAGACCGTGACGGGGATGGACAACATCAAAGAGCAGGTGGCCAATATTGCCGAAACCATCTTGGCGCTCAGTGAACAGACGCAGCAGATCGGGGATATTATCGCCACGGTGAACGATATTGCGGATCAATCCAATCTGCTGGCGCTGAATGCCGCCATTGAAGCGGCCCGGGCCGGGGAGGCGGGGAAAGGATTTGCCGTGGTGGCGGGAGAAGTGCGCAGCCTGGCGGAGCAGTCCCGCCAGGCCACGGCCCAGGTGAAAGAGATTCTGGGCGATATTCAGAAAGCCACCAACACCGCGGTCATGGTGACCGAAGAAGGGACCAAGCGTACCGAGGTGGGACAACAACTGGCCCGCTCCACGGGAGAGGCCATCGAAGCCATCGCGAGCCGCATTCAGAAGGTAGAGGAAGCGGCCCGGCAGATTGCGGCCAGTACGCGCCAGCAATTGGCCGGCATGGACCAGGTGAATTCGGCCATGGAAAGCATCGACCAGGCGGCCAGCCAGACGGAGGCAGGAACTCAGCAAGCTGAAAAGGCGGCAGCCGGACTTAACGAACTGGCCGAAGAAATCAAAGCCATTGTGGCCCAATACAAGCTCACTTAGATCCTCAATATAATGCCTTAAATAAGTATAATGAAGGAAAAGGCGATGGCAGACCCGCTGGACATTCTGATTGTGGAAGACAGCCCCACACAGGCGGCACAATTCAAGTATCTCCTGGAGGCACAGGGGTATTCCACAATAGTGACGGTCAACGGCATTGAAGGGATTGACGTAGCGCGAAAGCGGCAACCGTCCCTCATCATCAGCGATATCGTCATGCCGGAGATGGATGGATGCGAGATGACCCAGGCCATAAAAGAGGAACCACTGCTCGGGGAAATCCCCATCATGCTGGTTTCATCGCTCTCCAATCCGGAGGATGTGGTACGGGCCATCAACGCCGGGGCCGACTACTATATGATCAAACCCTATGATGAGGACTTTTTCCTTTCATCGGTGAAAGCCATTCTTGATGCCCCTCCCAGAGAAAAAACCCTGGAGACACCGAAAGAATTCGATCTCCTCATAGATGGTAAAATCAATCGGATAACATCCCGTCACGAACAGATTCTCACCCTCTTTTTCTCTATCTATCAGAACGCCGTGGAACAGAACCGGCAGCTTAGGAACGCTCAGGCGGAACTGCAGGGATTGAACGACAATCTGGAGAGTCTGGTAAGGGAGAAAACCGAAGAACTCACCTCCAGCTTTGTGGGGTCCACCCAAGCCATTAGTGAACTGCTGGAAAGCCGTGATCCATATACGGCAGGGCACGCCCGAGGGGTCACGGAGCTGGCGGTTCGCATTGCGGAAAGAATGGGGATGTCCTCGGAAGACATCGAAGGCCTCAAGGTTTGCGGCATACTCCACGATCTGGGAAAAGTGGTCATTTCATCGGGTATTCTGAGCAAGCCGGGGAAATTGTCCGATAATGAATTCGGCATCATTCGCCAGCACCCGGAAACAGCCTATCAAGCGCTGCATCGCATTCCTTTTCCCTGGCCCGTGGCCGAGGTTGTATCGCAGCATCATGAACGTCTGGATGGGAAAGGGTATCCACACGGGCTTAAAGAGGCTGAAATTCACCCCTGGGCCCGTATACTGGCGGTAGCCGATGTGGTGGACGCGATGATTACCCACAGGCCTTACCGCCCGGCGCTTCCGAGGGAGATCGTTATTTCAGAATTGAACCGGGGAAAGGGCAGTATCTATGATGCCGGGGTCGTGGAAGAGTGCCTGGCGGTGATGCAGAAGGATTCCAGCCGCATCATGGTGGTAGACGATGAGCCCGCGCTGGTGGACATTATGACGAAATTCCTAAAAAACATGAATCTGGAATGCGAAGGGTACGAGGACCCCTATGAGGCCCTTGAGGCCTTCAGGGAAAAACCCTTTTCCCTACTGATAACCGATATCAATATGCCCGGCATGAGCGGCCTGGAACTGTTGGAAAATGTCCACGAGATCAATCCCGATTGCAAGGCAATCATCGTTACGGGCTATAGAGAAAAGGAATTGCTTCTGGAATCCATGCGCCTGGGTGCATCGGATTTTCTGGAAAAACCGCTGGAAATGGAGAGCTTTAGATCAGCGGTGAATCGGATTTTGAAGATATTTTCTTGAGACCTAAAATCTGCAAGCGCTTGATAACGCCGTAGATTCGGCAAAAGAGGCACTCCCGAAGGGTTCAACTTTTTGAATAAAGGAGCTTCAATTTAAGAAAGTTGAATGCGGGTTTTAGGTGAGATTATATTTACACGGTGTGTTCGGTATGTTTTAATGGAGCATTGGAAAAGGCTATATCCTGTGGTAAAATGTTGTTTCCAATTGGGAAAAATGAGGATCCATGGAAGAAAAAGTGTTACTGAAATTATTCGTGGCGGGTAAGACGGACAGGTCTAAAAAGGCCATCGCCGGTATAACGGTGGTTTTCGATGCGTGTCTGAAAGATAAAGGGACTCTGGAGATTATTGATGTCCTTAAGAAACCGCATATGGCAGCAGAGGAAAATGTGCTGGCGACGCCGACCTTGATCCGGGTGTTGCCCGAACCCGTGCGCCGTTTGATCGGTGATTTTTCCGATGGGAGAAGGGCCTTTGATCTCCTGGCCCTGACAGAGGAAGCGCCATGAACGGAGCTGAAGCGAAATTGCAGCCCATGGACCCTAAACGTCAAAAAGTCCTGGTGATCGATGACGATCTCGTGATCTGCAAGTTCATGGAACGGATCATTTCCGATGCCGGTCATGAGGTTCGGACGGTTTCAGATGGCCTTTCCGCGCTGGATGTTCTGCATTTTTACCGTCCTCATGTTATTTTCCTGGACATTGTTCTGCCGGATATGGACGGCAGAGCCCTTTGCCGGATGATTCGGGGGAAAAATGAACTGAAGTCCATTTATATTGCCATATTATCAGGGATTGTTCTGGAAGAAGATGTGGACCTTTCGCAATTGGACGCGGATGCACTGGTGGCCAAGGGCCCCATATCTCAGATGGATGAAAGTGTCCGGCAGATCCTGATTGATCCGGAAGGTGTCAGAAAACGGTGTCGTTCGGGGGAAATTATCGGGACCGAAAACATTTACCCCAGGAAAATGACGGCTGAACTCTTATCTTCCAACCGGCATTTTAGCTTGGTTCTGGAGAACATGGGCCAGGGTATCCTGGAGCTCAGCCCCGACGGTCGAATTCTATTTGTCAATGGGGCTGCGGCTTCGTTTTTCAAGAAAACGGATGTGGAATTGCTGGCCTCCCCGTTTATTTCCCTGATTGATGAGAAGGACCGACCTCGTGTTGATGCGCTCATAAAGCATCAAAATACTGGAATATTTTCTATTCCCGATAATGCTCCAATGGCTCTGAACGACCGACTTTTTTCCATGGAAACCCTTCCATACACCTCCGACAGAGGCCATATTACCCTGATTATGACCGATGTCACCCGGATCAACCATGAAGCCGATTCCTTAAGGGCAGGAGAAAAACGCCTCTCGCGGATCATCAACCATTTCAGTGACGCGCTGATCCTGACGGATGCCAATGGGGTTGTTCAGTTGGTGAATCCGGCGGCTGAAAAACTCTTCGGCCGGAATGTGGATGACTTCATCGGGTCATCCTTCGGGTTCCCAGTATTGGCCGGTGAAACCTCGGAGCTGGATATCATCAACACAGGCGGCACTCTGAAGGTGGGAGAGATGCGGAGTGTTGAAATCCATTGGGATGGGGAGAAGACGTTGCTTGCCGCCATTCGTGATGTTACCTCACGAAAACAGATGGAAGAGGACCTCAGAAGCGCCAATGAAAAGATTCTGGAACAACAGGAAAAGATCATTGAGGAGGAACGTTTGAAGGTGCTGCTCCAGATGTCCGGTGCCACCGCCCACGAACTGAATCAACCCCTCGCTGTTCTGCTGGGTAACGTTGATCTGATGCGGACCGCAGAAGGTGATCCCAAAGAAATAGCCCTCTGTATGGACCAAATCGAAAAAGCAGGCCGTCGGATTGCGGATACCATCAAAAAGATTCAGAACATTCGTCATTACGAAACCAAACCTTATGGGTCCGGTGGCAGGATTGTGAACATTGAACAGAATCTGCATATTCTGTCCATTGAAGATTCCGATGAGGATTATGATCGCATTCAATCGGTTCTGAACTCCATCGGCGGTATTCAAGTGACACGCGCTTCAACCCTGGAAGACGGTTTGCGCCTCATAGAAGAAATATCACCGGATCTGGTGCTGCTGGACTATCTGTTCCCCGGCGGCGACGGGTTTGACTTCATCAGAGCCTTAAAAGCAGAGCATAAAGATGTTCCCCTGGTGATATTGACCGGGCAGGGGGATGAAATGGTCGCTTCCCGCCTGATCCAGGAGGGAGCCGATGATTACCTGACCAAATCCCGTTTTGACCGGGAAAGCATCGCCACATGCTTTCGGAATGTTTTGGAGAAGGGAAAGCTCAAAAGAGAGATCCGTACGGCCCGTCGGAAGATTTCGGAGATGGCTACCCTGGATGAGCTAACCGGCCTGTACAACCGTCGGTACTTCATGGAAGCCCTGGAGCGGGAACGATCGCGGGCCCAACGGCATGGCAAAGCCCTTTCCCTCTGTATGATGGATCTGGATTTTTTCAAAAGTGTTAACGACAAACTGGGGCACGGGGCGGGGGACCTCGTTCTGGCGGATATGGGTAGGATTATCAGGGAATGGTCACGACAGTCCGATGTCCCTTGTCGATACGGGGGTGAGGAATTTGCTGTGATCCTTCCGGAAACCGATATCGAAGGAGCGAGGGTTGCCTGTGAAAGACTTCGGCAAATGGTGGAAGAAAATCAGGTGCCATGGCGGACCGGTCCCATTCGGATCACCGCCAGTATGGGGGTGGCGCAAAATCGAACAAATACTAAAGATTCCATTCGAAAGCTGATTGATCGAGCCGACGAGGCCTTGTATCGTGCTAAGGAGACAGGCCGTAATCGGGTGAAGATCCG
>ERZ890953.975-NODE-975-length-15177-cov-7.750760_pt1 | contig 15177 bp, 14 predicted proteins | sample MGYA00521264_ERZ890953 | MGnify/ENA primary metagenome ERZ890953 (study PRJEB32303, sample SAMEA104408629) | aquatic metagenome | biome: Brackish water; feature: Chemocline; material: water | place: Baltic Sea | collected 2014-10-26T21:54:00 | depth 200 m ...
GGGCAGCGCGGGGCGGCGCGCCTGGCGCGGGAGCCTGGGTGGCGCGTGCCTTTGCAGCCCGCGCCTGTGCAGCCCGAGCGCGACGGGACGCGGCGCCCGGATGCTGGACGGCCGCGGCGGGCTGATCGTCCTGGGGCTCAACGGGAGCGGTCTCCACCAGACGATCCACAGGCAGCCAGGGCACCCGCATGGCGCGGGTGGGGTCGGCGGCCAGCGCCGTGCGCTCCTGCACCGCACGCTGCACCCGGGACAGGTGGCGGCGACCGGGGAAGGCCGTGGTGGAGCTGGGAGCAGAGTCCAGCGCGGCGACGGAGCGGGCCACCGGACGGGGCAGCACCGAGCCGCCGTCGGAGACTGGCGCCATGGCGCGCTGCATGACCCGGGAGGCGGCCTGGGCGGAAGACACCCGCCGGGCGCCCGCTCTGCGGGGAGCCTCGGGCTGGTCCACCGGGGTCTCCTGGATCTCATCGAGAACATCCAGGAAGGCCAACATGGGGGAGCTGGCCCGGAAGGGGCTGGCGGGCCTGGCGCTGCGCACCACGGCCGTGGGCATACCGCGATGCAAGGCCGAGACCTGCCCCGCACGCTCCATGGCCTGGACACGGCCGGGCAGCCCGGGCGAGCTGGCGGGGCGCATGAGCAGGCGGTCGAGGGAGCGGACAGCCGCAGCAGCAGGCTGAGCAGCGGAGCTCGTCGGCGCAGTGGCGGCCGCAGCCGCCGGCATCCGGGCGACGGCCCGCAGCAGGGGTGTGGAGCCTGCCGCGGCGGTGGAGGGAGCCGAGCTGGCGCGGCGCAGCGCGCGGTAGGGTTGCTCGGCCGCGGGGGGGGCCAGCTGCTGGACCGCCTGGAGCCGCTCGGCCACGCGAGCCGTTGCCGCGGGCCGGGGGGGGATGACGCGCGCTTCGGCGAGCGGCGCCGGCTGCGGAGCGTCGGGCCGATCGTGGACCAGCACCACTGGCGAAGGCGGACGCGCGGTCGGGGCATCGACCGGCTGAACCTGGGGAGCACCCGCGGTCGGGGTAGACGCCTCGGGCGTGGTGGGCGCGGTGGAGGCGGCGACAGACTTCGCGGAGGCGGCGGAGGGGCGCGGTCGGGCGGGCCGGCGGGTCGAAGCCCTGCGGCTGGGCTCGCGCTCCGGGGCTTGCTCTTCTGTGGCCTCCGGCACGGGGGCCAGGAAAGCCAGGGAAGGAGAGCGGAACAGCACCGCCTGCAGGGTGCGGCGAGCTGCGGGGGGCATCCCAGCCTGAGGTGCCGCGGAAGCGGTGGCGGCCACCGGCCGCGGTCGACCGGCCCGGGTGACATCCTCGGCCTGCTGCAGCCGGGTCTCGGCCCAGTGCATCGGGCTCTGGAGCGCGGGCGGGGCGACGGTGGGTCCGGACAGCAGGGACGCGAAGGGAGATGTGGGCTGGTCCGCGCGCAGCTGTACTGCCCGACGCAGGCTGGGGGCACCCACGGGCGCCTGCTGGCGCGCCAGGACACGGGCCATGCCCTGGGCTGCGGGCGCACGGGAGGGCCGCTGCTCGGGAGTGGGCGCGGGGGACCAGGGCTGAGCCGCAGCGCGACGCGGGGCGACGGCCAAAGGCGAAGCGGAGGAGGCGGTTGCAGCCCGAGTGACAGGGCCGGCCACAGGGGCCTGCGGGCGCGGAGCGGCCGCCGCCAGGGGAAGAGTGGCGGGGAGCGCCCGGCGTTCCTTGCGGGAGCGCCGGCGGAAGCGTCGGCGAGCCGTGGGCTCTTCGGCTTCGATCTCTTCGAGCTCGGGCAGCAGGTAGCTGTACGAGGGCGACGCGAACGGCCCCCAAGGAGAGCGAGGCCTGCGCAGGCCGGAGCCCGGGATGCGGGCCAGGGCGCCCAGGGAACGATCGCGCCACATCCAGCCGTCACCGGCATGGTCGAGGAACGGAAGCCAGTCGGCCCAAGGGTGGTGCAGGGCCAAGCCCAGCCCGCCCCGGAAGAGCACGCCACCCATGAGGTGGCCCATCAGGCGACGTTCGAAGAGATCCCAGAAAGAACCGAGAACACCGCGGGGCCGCCCGGCCCGACGGCCAGCGCTCCAGGCGGGATCGCCCCAGCCCACGCCCGCGGCGTCGAGGTCCCAGGGATTGTCCAGGCCGAAGCGCGCGAAGAACGCAGAGGACACGCCCACGCGCATCCGCTGCTGACCTCGGGCCATCAGTCGCTCGACGAGCATCTCACCTGGGTATTGCCGCGGTTCAGCCATTCCAACTCCAGCCATGCCGACTCCGCATCCTCTATCGCATCCGGATGCACCCCGGCATTCGAATCCAGGGGGCTCATTGCCCCGGTATTATGCCATCCGGAACAGCAGGCTGGTGGAAAAGGTGCGCCATGACGTGTAGAACCATGGGGCATCCTCCCCAGCCCACAGGAGCGCGCGCGAATGAAGGGCACCACATTGGTCACAGGCGCCTGCGGTTTCCTGGGCGGCGCATGCATCCGCAAGCTCGTCGACAGCGGTGAGCAGGTCGTCGCAGTGGTCAGGGATCGCCACCCTCGAGCCTGCCTGTACGCGGACAACCTCATCGACCACTGCGTCGAAGTGCGCAGCGATCTCTCCAGCTTCGACAGGCTGATCAGCCGCTACCAGCCCGACCGGGTGCTGCACCTGGCCGCCCAGTCCCAGGTGCCCGAGGCCAACGCCAACCCGCTGGACACCTACGAGACCAACATCGGGGCCACCTGGCGGCTGCTCGAGGCCTGCCGCACGGCCCGGCGCCCGCCAGAGCGCATCCTGGTGGCCTCCACCGACAAGGTCTACGGCTCCAGCGGCGCGCCCTACACCGAAGACACCCCCCTGGACCCCATCCACCCCTACGACGTCTCGAAGGCGGCCGCCGACCTGCTGGCCCGCTCCTATGCCCGCCACTTCGAGCTGCCCATCGTGCTCACCCGCTGCGCCAACCTGTATGGACCGGGGGATCTGAACCCTGACCGGCTGGTGCCGGGCGTGTGCATGGCGCTGGTGCGGGGCGAGCCCGTGCGCCTGCGCTCGCTGGGCCAGATGAGCCGCGAGTGGCTGCACGTGGACGACGCGGCCGACGCCACCCTGATGCTGCTGGACTCGGCCGGAGATCAGCCCGATCTGGTCTACAACGTGGGCAGCGGTGAGTGCGCCACCGTGCGCGAGGTGGTCGACACCCTGCTGCGCCTGTCCGGCTGCCGCAGCCCGGTGGCCTTGCCCGAGCGCGATCCTCCGGGCGAGATCATGGAACAGTCCCTCGACTCCAGCCGCCTGCGGGCGCTGGGCTGGCGCTCAACACGCCGCCTCGACGGGGGCCTCGCGGACACCTGGCGCTGGTACGCGCGCTGGCGCTGGGCTTCTCCCCCTCCTCCGGAAGCGACCGCATCGTAGATGGCTCGCGTCCTGCTGATCCGCCCTGGCTTGGGGCGCTACTACAGCGGCGTGGGCGCCGGCCTGGCCGTCACCACCTCGCCGCCGGTGAACCTGGCCACGCTGGCTGCGGTGCTCGACCGGGCGGGCCACGCGGTGCGCGTCTGGGACCTCGAGGCCAGCCCCCAGCATGATCTGGTCGGGGCGCTGCGCAGCGAGGCTCCCGACCTGATCGGCTTCACCTTCCGCACACCCCAGTGGGAGCAGGCCCGCGGCCTGATGGCCCTCGCGCGCAACCTGCTGCCCGAGGCCCTGCTCGTAGCGGGCGGTCCCCACGCCTCCTCCCTGCCCGAGCAGACCCTGGCGCAGACCTCCCTGGACCTCGTGGTGCGCGGCGAAGGGGAACACGCGCTGCTGGCCCTGGCGGACGGCGAGGGCCCCCGCAGGGTCCCCGGTGTGGTGGGGCGTGGCTTCGCCGGCCCCCCGGCACAGCGAGTGGAGCCCCTCGACGATCTGCCCCTGCCCGCCTGGAGCCTGTTCGACCTGGGCGCCTACACGCCCCGCAGCGTGGTCGCCCGCCAGACCCCCACGGCGGATCTCGAGAGCTCGCGGGGCTGCCTGGCCCAGTGCATCTACTGCACCAAGGCGGTGTTCGGGCGGCGCTTCGAGCCCTTCTCTCCCGAGCGCTTCGTCGCCTCGGTGCTCCACGCCAAGGATGCCGGCTTCCGGAGCTTCAACCTGGTGGACGACTCCTTCACCACCGACCTGGCTCGCGCCAAGGCCATCTGCGAGCTGCTGATCGCCCACGGCTCACCCCTGCCGTGGACGGCCACCAACGGCATCCGGGTCACGGGCGTGGACACCGACTTCTTCCGCCTGGCCGAGCGCGCCGGCTGCCGGCTGCTGGCCTTCGGGCTCGAGTCCGGCTCGGACGAGCGCCTGCGGGCCATCGGCAAGGGCGCCACCACCGCTCAGGCCCGCCGCTCCGTGGCCGCCGCCCAGGCCGCCGGCATCACCACCGTGGGCTACTTCATGCTGGGCCTGCCCGGCGAGACGGTCCAGAGCCTCCAGGCCACCATCGACTTCGCCGCCGGACTCGCGCTGGACTGGGCCAAGTTCGCCATCACCCTGCCCCTGCCGGGGACCCCCCTGTGGGCAGCCTGGCAAGGGCGGCTCTCCCGGGACTTCGATCCAGGCATGACTGGGCACCGTCCTCCGCGGGACTGGTTCGACCACCCCGATCTCTCGTGGGAAATCCTCGAGGACGCCCAGCGGCGGGCCTACCGGCGCTTCTACGGGCGGCCAGCGTGGCTGCGACGCCGGCTGGCGCGCACCCTGCGCGGACGCGCCTACCTCTGAGGAACGGCCTTGATGCGGGCCACGCCGTCCTCGACCTGCACCTTGAACTTCACCGAGCTGCACTTGAAGCGGCTCTGGATGGTCTTGACCTGCCGCTTGATGGCGGAGCGCACCCGATCGAAGTCCACCTCGGTGTGCTGTCCGGCGATGCGGCGGGCCTCGAGGTAGCGGTCGTAGACATCTTTGTAGGTGCGCTCTTCGGCGATACGGCGCTTCTCGTAGTCGGACACGGGGGGAGGCTGGCCGTGCTTGGCGGACAGGTCCGCGCGGAACTTGAAGCGCGGGTGGGTGCCGCGCTCGATCTGGAACAGGTTGCGCTGGATGTAGGTGTCGAGGCTGATGAAGCGCGACCGGAGGGTCTGGTAGCGGTGCCGCTGCACCAGGGCGATGAAGCGGGCGCGGTCGGTCTCCCGGATGGTGCGCCGCAGATCTTCGCGCTCCTTGGAGGGCTCGAACTTGTCCACCCCCGAGAAGTACTTCTCGTAGGAGATCTTGAGGAGCTGGATCTGCCTCTCGAGGCCGTCGAGATCCGCTCCCAGCTTCCGATCGACGCGCTGCTTCTGTGCCATGGGTACCCTCGGCAGGAAAGTGTACACCGTCCCGGCCAGGGACGCTCACCCGCCTGTCGCCAAGCCCCCCGTTCCGTTAACCTCCACAGACCGCTGCCCGGTCCGGAGGTCTCGCGCTTGTCACGCCCCCACCTGCCCACGCACCTGCTGGTGATCGACGACGACATCTCGATCCGAGAGCTGCTGGTCGAGTACCTGGCCACCCGCGGCTACCGCGTGGACGGCACCTCCGACGGCCGCATCGCCCTCGAGCTCATGCGGGGCGGCCAGTACGATCTCGTGCTCACGGACTTCCAGGTGCCCCACCGCGACGGCCTGGACATCCTCCGCGTGGCCCGCCAGATGTCCCCTCCCCTGCCTACGATCCTCATGACCGGCTACGGCACCGTCGACACCGCGGTCTCCGCCCTCAAAGAAGGCGCGGCGGACTTCTTGCTCAAGCCATTCAGGCTCAAGCGGGTACACGAGGCCATCCAGCAGGCCCTCGAGCGGGCGCGCCAGACCAAGGCCGACGCCCGGCTCATGTCCACCATGTCCCTGTACGACTTCGCCGAGAGCGTGCGCGACCGCTGGCAGCTACGGCTGCTCTACGAGCAGATCGCCACCCGCGCCGCCACCGATCTCGACCGCGCCGAGGCCGCCATCGCGGTGCGGCCCGCCCACGGCCGCTGGGAGCTGATCCAGCCCACCATCAGCGGGCGCAGCGCCTCCCTGCTCACCCACTTGGACATCCAGGGCTTGCTCGAAGCGCTCGAGGCCGACCAGACCCTCATCGACGACGAGCCGGGCCGATTCTACCCTGTGCTCCCCACCAACGCGGTGGCCGCCGGCTGGCTGGCCGCACGCGCCTTCCACCTCGACCTGGGCCCAGGCCGCAGCCGCTTGGCAGGTATGCTGGTGGTGGCCGCTGACGAGTCCGATGTCTGGGCCGACGACGCCGACCTGCAGCCCATGGCCCGCTTCGCTACCCTGGCGGGCAACGTCACCACGCGGGTGCACCTGCTCGATCCCTCAGGTACACCCGAGCCCTCCGAGTAGCGCCGTGCTCCCGCTGGCGCTCCTCTGCGCGCTGCTGCCCGCGGCCTCGTCCGCCGAGGTGGAGGCGATCCCTGGCGCCCGGCTCACGCCCCTGCTCCCCGCCGATCCGCTGGAGACCTCCAACGCCCTGAGCTTCCGCTCGGGCGAGCCGAAGCTCGAGGGGGTGGTGGGCGACACCGCCGGCCTGCTGCGGATCGAGGCGGGGGCCGTAGCCCTGCAGCTCGAGCTGGGCGCCGCCATCTTCCTGGGCTTCCTGCCCGGTGACGAGTTCACCTTCGGCATCGCCACGGTGGACGGACTGATCCGGGTGCCCGTGAGCATGGCCTGGGGCGACGCGCGCCTGGCCCTGGAGTGGACCCACATCTCGGCCCACTACGCCGATGGTGTGCGCTACGACGACCAGCTCCCCGAGAACACCCAGGGCTACTCCCGCGAGCACCTGCGCCTGCTGGCGGCCTGGGACCTGCCCTGGGTCCAGCCCTACCTCTGCGTGCGTCAGCTGGTCCACAGCATGCCCGCGGTCCCGGGCTTCGGCGTCCAGACGGGGTTCGAGGCCCACGGCCAGCGAAGGCTCACCTGGTACCAGGCCCTGGACCTGGCCTGGGCTGCCGACACCGCGTGGGACACCCGAGCCTCCTACCAGGGCGGGATGCTCCTGCAGCGCCCAGAAGGCCAAGCCCTCCGCGGCGGCCTGATCGCCTTCAGGGGCCCCGCCCTGGCTGGCAAACGCGGGGGTGAGCACGACGCCTACATCGGTGCAGTGCTCGGCTTCGACTGGCACGGAGGCTGGAACTGATGCACGACTTCGAGCACCTCCATGTGAGCACCGAGGACCAAGGCGGGCTGGTCCAGCTGCGCTTCGATCACGGCAAGGCCAACGAGATGGGGCGAGCCCATGTGACCGAGCTTGCCCGGCTGGTGGATCTGCTCGAGCAGGGCACCTTCCAGGCGCTGATCTCCAGCAGCCAGCGCCACACCCGCTCCGGCACCCCCGTCTTCTCCGCCGGGGCAGACGTTCGTGAACGCCGCGACTGGGACGAATCCAGAGTGCTGCTGCACGTGCGGGGGCAGCGACGCACCCTGCAGCGGCTCGCCCGCGCTCCCGTGTTCCACGTCTGCGTCGTGGACGGCCTGGCCCTGGGCTGGGGCACGGAGTTCACCCTCTCTGCAGACTACGTCATCGCCGGCCCTGGCGCGCGCTTCGGGCTGCCCGAGACCGGCCTGGGGATCGTGCCCGGCGCGGGAGGCACCGCTCACCTCGCCTCGCGCATCGGCGTCGGCCAGGCCCTGCGCATGGGCATGACCGGCGAGCTGGTGGACGCCCGCCAGGCCGCGGAGATCGGACTGGTCCACGAGCGCTGTGACTCCGCCGAGGACGCCATGGATCGCGCCCTGGCCCTGGTCCGGCGCGCCATGGGGCGGTCCCCCACCGCCGTGGCCGCCTACAAGGTCGCCGTGCGCGCCGGGCTGGGACTGTCCTCTTCCGAGCGGGACGCCCTCGAGGGCCGCGCCTACGAGCACTGCGTCGCCACCGGCGAGGCCGCCCACGGTCGGCAGGCCTTCGAGGCCCTGGCCCGCGGCGAGCTGGTGGGCTGGGGGCCGCGCAAGCCCTTCGAGGACTGATCCCGGACCCTCCCCAGGCCGCGCCCCGTGCTAAGTGACCCGCCCCCCTGCGGAGCTGCTCCCATGCCAGGCCCGGTCGCCGCGCGCTGCCTGCTCGCCACCTTGGCCCTGGTGCTCGCCTGCGGTGAGTCCTCCGACCCCTGCACCGGCATCGGCGACGAGGTGCAGCGCGAAAACTGTCAGTTCGAGCGAGTGGCGGCCCTGTTCGAGCGCGGCGACGCCCGCTGGCGCGAGCAGCTCCAGGCCGTGCCCTCCGCCGCCAGCCGCGACCTCGTCCGCCTGCGTCTGGCCATCGTCGAGCCTCAGCTCGGGCCGGCCATCTGCGCCGAGGTCGAGACCGCGCCCGCCAAGGCCCGCTGTCAGCAGGTGGTGGGCCGTCCCCACCTGGCCTCGCCGCCCCAGCTTCCGCCCCAGAGGCGACCGTGACCCCCCTGCTGGCACTGCTGGCCATGGCCTGCGGCGATGGCGCACTCGAGCGAGCCATGGAACCGCCCCAGGTCCCGCCCGCGCAAGCCCTGGACGCCTGCGCCGAGCTGGACTTCGACCAGATGCAGGTGCTCTGCCGCATCGAGGCCGCATCACGAGCGGGGGCTCAGGGGCTGACAGAGCTGGCCGATCGCGCCTGCTCCATGGTCCCCGAAGGCACCTGGACCCACGAGTGCCACTTCCGCGTGGGCGAAGAGCTCGCGGGCAGCGGCCACCCCGCCCAGGCCCTCGAACACTGCGCCCGCAGCGGGCGCTTCGCGCGCTTCTGCATCACCCACTCCGCCTGGTCCATGCCCCTCGAGCCCGCGCTCGACGCCCGCCAGCCGCCCGACCAGCTCATCCCCGCCCTCGACGCCGCCATGGTCGAGATCCAGGCCGCCGCCCAGGGCCTCGATGCCACCCTGCAGCCCGAGGCCATCGACAGCTTCCGGATGGGCCTGTGGTTCAACGCCTACTACGGCACCGGCCACGCCCACCCCGCCGCGGCCAGGGCTGCCAGCCGCAGCCAGCAGCCTCAGGCCCGCAGCGCCTACCTGCTCGAGGCCGCCCGCCTGCTCTGGTCGCCGGGCGAGGTCCCGGCACAGGGCGCGGTCGCCCAGCTACTCAGCCACTGGTCTGGCGAGCTCCCGGCCCTCGAGGGCCAGCCCCTGCCCGCCGGTGAGCGCCATGGACGCTACAGCGTGCCCATGCCCGCCCCCTGCGAGCGCGACCTGCAGCCGGTTCCCCTGTACGGCGGGGGCCGCCGCATCCTGAGCACCGACGCCGACGAGGACCTGATCATCGCGGCGCTCGAGGCGCTCTTCTTCCGCACCGACGTCACCGCCCAGCACTTCCTTCCCTGGGTGGACGACCCTCACGAAAAGGTGCGCTGGACCGCGGCGCGCCTGCTGCGCTTGAGCGAGCCCGGCGAGCTGGACATGGCCGTCACCCTCACCGCGCTGCGTGACCACACCGACAGCTGCGTGGCGTGGCATGCCAGCGACGCCCTGGCGCACCGAACCTGGGAGCGCAAGCCCGGAGGAGCCCGATGATCGTCTTCGTCACACGACCGGTGCCCCAGGCAGCCCTGCAGCTGCTGCGCGACGGCGGCCTCGACGTCCGGCTGCGCCTGGACGAGTCCCCCATCCCTCGACCCGACCTGCTCGAGGGCGCAGCCCAGGCCGACGCCCTGCTGTGCATGCTCACCGACCGGGTCGACGCCGAGGTCATGGACGCGGGGGCCCTGCGGGTGATCAGCAATGTGGCCGTGGGTGTGGACAACATCGACCTGGCCGCGGCCAAGGCCCGGGGCATCCCCGTCACCAACACCCCCGGCGCCCTCACCGACGCCACCGCCGACATGACCTTGGCGCTGCTGCTCGCGGTGGCCCGCCGGGTGCCCGAAGGCGACGCCATGGTGCGCCGCGGAGAGTTCAACGGCTGGGGCCCGATGATGATGCTGGGCGCGGACCTGCGGGGGCACACCCTGGGCATCGTGGGGCCCGGGCGCATCGGCAAGGCCGTGGCCGAGCGGGCCCGGGCCTTCGGCCTCGAGATCCTGGTGGCCGCGCGGCAGGACCACCCAGATGTGGGGCCCCGGGCGCCCCTAGACGAGCTGCTACAGCGCTCGGACTTCGTCTCGCTGCACTGCCCCCTCACGCCCCAGACCCACCACCTGCTCGATGCGCGCCGCCTGGGGCTCATGAAGCCCAGCGCCTTCCTGGTCAACACCGCCCGCGGCCCCGTGATCGACGAAGGCGCCCTGGTGCAGGCCCTGCGCAGCGGCGCCATCGCCGGCGCGGCCTTGGACGTCTACGAGCGGGAGCCCGCGGTCCACCCGGGGCTGCTCGATCTCTCCAACGTGGTCCTGGCGCCCCACACCGGCAGCGCCACCCACCGCACCCGCACCGCCATGGCGACCATGGCGGCCCGGGACATCGTGTCCATCTCCCAGGGCCGCGCGCCCCAACACAGGGTGGCCTAGCATGGCTCCGATCACACGCGACGTCCTCGGCATCGGCATGGCCGTGGTGGACAGCTTCGTCCGCGCAGATGACGCCTTCCTCGATCGGGTGGGCATGGCCCGCGGCGGCACCACCTTCCTGGACCGATCCGCCTTCGTGGATCTCATGGGCCAGGCGCGCCTGCTCGGCCTGCTGGCCCACTGCCCCGGTGACAACGCCCGGAACATGTGCACCGCGGCCGTGGCTCTGGGGGCCCGGGCCACATTCCTGGGCGCCACGGGCAACGACGAGCTGGGGGGCCTGTTCGAAGGCGAGCTGCGAGGGGCTGGCGTCGAGGCCCGCCTCGAACGCCTCCAGGGTCCCTCCGGCTCCATCCTGGCCGTGATCACCCCCGACGGCGAGCGCAGCTTCGCCCTGCACATGGGGGTGGCCGACCGGCTGCAGGCCCTGCCCGAGGACTGGCCCGCGGGCTTCCGGTACCTCTACGCCACCTCCACCACCCTGCTCGAGCCCAGCGCCACCCGCGAGGTCGTGCGCGAAGCCATCGACCGGGCCGCCTCCCTGCCCACCGGCGTCGCCCTGTCCCTCGAGAATGCGCCCTTCCTCAACACCCACCGCGAAGAGCTCGACGGCCTGATGGGGGGCGACTACGCCTTGATCATGGGCAACGAAGAGGAGATGGAGGTCGCCTTTGGCGGCGGGCCGTTCATGCTCGGGCGCGCCCTGCAGGCGGCCCGCGTGGCCATCATCAAGCGAGGCGGCCAAGGCTCCACCGTGGCCACCCGTGCAGGCGATCGCTGGGACGTGCCCGCCTGTCCTGCCCGGCTGACGGACACCACGGGAGCGGGCGACTTCTTCGCAGGCGCCGTCCTGGCCCGCCTCTGCCAGGGTGCCGATCCCGCCAGCGCCGCGCTGGCCGGCTCCTGGGTGGCGGCCCGGGTGGTGGAGCGCATCGGCGCACGGCTGCCGGACGACTTCGATGTGGCCATGGTTCCGGTAAGCTGGACCCCTCCCCCGTCCAGCGCCCGGTGAGCACCTTGCCAAGCGACTTCTACCGCCGCCCACACCCATGACCGACAACCTGCTCCTGGCCTTCGGGCTCACCCTCCTCGCCGGCCTGTCCACAGGCATCGGCAGCGCCATCGCGCTGTTCGCCAAGCGCACCAACACCCGCTTCCTGGCCGTGGCCATGGGCTTGAGCGCAGGGGTGATGATCTACGTCTCCTTCATGGAGCTGCTGGGCCAGGCGACCGCTCAGCTCAGCCAGCACTACGGAGAGCGTGGCGGCGCCTTCTGGACCGTGGTGGCCTTCTTCACGGGCATCGTGGTCATCGCCGTCATCGACCGCATGCTGCCCGAGCCCAAGAATCCCCACCACGCCGGCTCCGTCGAAGACCTGGCCCCCGAGAACAGGCCCAACAAGCTGCTGCGCATGGGCCTGTTCACCGCCCTGGCCATCGCCATCCACAACTTCCCCGAGGGCATGGCCACCTTCGCCGCGGCCCTGGCAGACCCCACCCTGGGCATCTCCATCGCCGTGGCCATCGCCATCCACAACATCCCCGAGGGCATCGCCGTCTCGGTGCCCATCTTCTACGCCACCGGCAGCCGCAAGCAGGCCTTCTGGCTCTCCTTCGCCTCGGGCCTCTCCGAGCCGCTGGGTGCCGTGGTCGGCTACCTGCTGATGCACCGCTTCATGGGGCCTGCTGTCATGGGCTGGCTGTTGGCCTCGGTCGCCGGCGTGATGGTCTTCATCTCCCTGGACGAGCTGCTCCCCACCGCCCGAGAATACGACGAGGGGCACCTGGCCATCTATGGGCTGGTGGCCGGCATGGCCGTGATGGCCGCCAGCCTGCTGCTGTTGAACTGAATGGCGGTCGCACCGGCGGGGGGGCTCGGCTAAGGGAAGCGCCCCTCGAGGCCTCCATGCACGAGCGTGAACCCCAACCCCACATGGTGGCCGCAGGCCTCATCGCCCGCCTCTTGGGGCCGGGGCTGGCCTTGATCCTGCTGGGGGCCTGGGGGCTGGCGTGGGTGCTCCCCGGCCACGACCGCGAGCGCTTCGTCGCCATGCAGGAAGCCGGCCGCGTGGAGCTGCCAGCGGCTCCTCCACCCGACAAGAACCCGGGCATCGACCAGCGCATCCTCGACCCCCGGGACCGCGAGCGGGTGACCGCTACTCCCCAGGCGCACCATCCACGCCACGCCCCAGGGGGCGGCCCGCCACAGGGCGAACAGGGTCCAAAGGGCGAACAGGGTCCGCGGGGGGAACAGGGTCCACGAGGCGCGTCCGAGCAGCCCACCGGCGCACAGGTGGCTCCGTGAGCCCCGGCGACCCCTCCACAGCGGTCACCCGCCGGGGCCTGGCCGTCATGGCCTGGGTGGTGCTGATCAGCTTGCTCACCAGCGTGCTGGTGGAGCAGCGAGGGCTGCGCTGGGTCCAAGGCGTCGTCTGGCCCAGCGACCTCTACACCTTCCAGCAGGTCGAACGAGGCCCCATCGACATCGCCGTGCTCGGTTCCAGCCGCGCGGCCTTCGGCGTGGTGCCCACCAGCCTGGACCGCTGCCTGGCCCAAGAGCTGGGCCGCCCCACCCGCACCGTCAACCTGGCCAGGGCCTTCACCACCGCCTACGCCGCGGATCTGCTGGATGAAGCCCTGCTCTCCGGCCCACGCCAGCCCAAGATGCTGGTGCTGGTGATCGAGGCCGAGACCTTCGACGAGCACAACCCCCACCTCTCCAACAACGTCGCCACCATCGCTGGGCTGGCCGACGTGCCTGAGGCCCTGGGCACCGTACACGACCTCGGCACCCTCTTCGCGGTGCCGCAACCTGTGGCGCGGGGCCCCGAGACCCTGGCCCTGTACCTGAGCGGACGCTGGGACACCAAGCCCTGGCTGCGCTGGCTGATGCTGCACCATGGCGGCGGCCTGTTCTGTACGGGCAGCGACCCGTGCCGCGACCACAACAAGGCCCTCGAGGCGTCCCTGAAGTCCTGGTGGACCACGGTGGCCACCAACCTGCTGCCGCAGCTCGGGCCCCAGCGTTTCCCGGACTACCAGGCCGGCGACGGGCCGGTCTACCGCCACGCCGAGCGCCTCCTCGCCCGCGCCGAGGAACAGGGCGTGCAGGTGGTGCTGATGGAGCTGCCGCGCATGCCGGTGTTCGAGCGCGGCATCCCGCCCCAGGTCGAGCCCGCCTACCGCGCCACCCTGGCCCGGCTGCTCGAGCGCCATCCCCTGCCCCACCACCCCGCCTCGACCGAGGTCTGGGCAGGCCAGCGCAGCTTCTATCTGGACGCCGAACACCTCACCTCCTCGGGCGCCCACCGGGCCACCAAGGAGCTCTGCAAGCAGACCATCGCTCCCCTCATGCGCGCCGCCGACGCCGCGGATCTGGGGGAATAGGTGCTCTTCAACACCTTCGAGTTCGTGGTCTTTCTGTTCGTGGGCTGGAGCGTCTACCGCTTCCTGCAGCGCTGGCGCTGGCCGCGCCTGCTGTGGCTGCTGGTGATCAGCTACTTCTTCTACGGCTGCTGGAAGCCCTGGTACCTGCTGCTCATCGCGGCCTCCACCTTGAACTCCTACCTCTTCGGCTTCCTCATCGACCGGGCCGAAGGACGGCGCCGCAAGCTGTGGATGGCCCTGAGCGTCACCGCCGACCTGCTGCTGCTGGGGGTGTTCAAGTACGGCAACTTCCTGCTGGGGAACATCGAGCTGGCGCTGATGATGGGCTTCGACGCCGGGCCCTTGCCCCGGCTGCCCACCGCCCTGCCCGTGGGCATCAGCTTCTACACCTTCCAGACCATCAGCTACACCGTCGATCTCTACTGGAAGCGCATCCCCCGGGCGCGCAACCTGCTCGAGTTCTCCACCTTCGTGGCGTTCTTCCCGCAGCTGGTGGCAGGGCCCATCGTCCGCGCCAAGACCTTCCTGCCCCAGCTCGAGGGTCAGCCGGAGCAAGACCCCAAGGCCATCGGCGCCGGGGTCTTCCTGATCCTGTCGGGGCTGGCCAAGAAGATGGTCCTGGCCGACACCCTCTACGTCCTGGTGGTCCGGCCCTTCTTCGAGCATGCCACCACCCACAACGCCCTCGAGACCATCGGCGTGCTGTGGGCGGCCAACTTCCAGGTGTACTGCGACTTCTCCGGCTACTCCGACGTGGCCATCGGGGCCGCTCTGCTCTTCGGGCTGCACCTGCCCCGCAACTTCGACCGCCCCTTCTGGTCCCAGACCCCCATGGAGCACTGGCGGCGCTGGCACATCAGCCTGTCCACCTGGCTGCGGGACTACCTCTACATCCCCCTCGGCGGCTCCAAGGCCGGCGGCGGCCGGGTCTCCCTCAACCTGGTCATCACCTTCTTGCTGGGCGGCCTGTGGCACGGTGCCGGCTGGACCTTCGTGGTCTGGGGCTTCTGGAACGGCCTGCTCCTGGTGGCCTGGCGCAAGTGGGGCCCAGGCCCCGGCAAGACCCTGTGGGGCAAGGCCTGGCGCATCTTCGCCACCTACAACGCCCTGTGCTTCGGGCTCATCTTCCTGCACGCCCGCAGCTTCGGCGACGCATGGACCGTCATCCTCTCACTGGGCAACGTGCTCGAGCCCTTCCAGGGCGCCTTCGGCTGGTTCGGCCTGCTCGTGTTGAGCCTGGCCATCGCCCTGCACGCCACCCCCCAGCGCTGGAAGGCCACCCTCAAGCAAGCCTTCGCCATCGCACCCGCCTGGGCCCTGGGCCTGGCCGTGGTGATCACCGGGGCGACCCTGTCCCTGTTCGCGGGGTTTGCGTCGCCGTTCTTTTACTTCCAGTTCTGAGG